>OJIO01000054.1_pt1 | contig 89719 bp, 84 predicted proteins | sample 1595621 | NCBI WGS metagenome assembly OJIO01 (sample SAMN05416776, study PRJEB24817) | seawater metagenome | isolation source: Sea water | place: Canada:Atlantic | collected 2013-07 | reverse complement strand
GAGATTTCTGCCTGTCTCGTGGGCTCGGAGATGTGTATAAGAGACAGGTGATGGCTTTGGTCGCATTGTGGCGGTGAATAAGGGGTTGAATCCGTATCAGACAGGGCGCTTGGTGCAGCGCTTGTTCGAGCTGGAAACCTATCGTTTGATGTCGCTGCTGGCGTTGCCGGTGGCGCGTAAAATGGGCAATGAGCTGACTCGGGTTGAGACCAGTCTGGCGCAGTTGATCCAGAATATTTCGGAGTTGGAAAACCAGTTTGAAGACCGTGATTTGTTGAAGTCATTGTCACAGTTGGCAGCGGATGTGGAGCGTTATCGCTCAGATACCAATTTCCGTTTTGCGGCGGCCAAGGCCTATCACGATCTGGTGCGTGACCGTCTCGACCAGTTGAAAGAGGAGCCGCTGGACGGGGTGCAGAGTTTGCGGGAATTTCTTGAGCGGCGATTAACGCCAGGCATCAAAACCTGTAATTCGGTGCGAGATCAGCTGGAAGATTTGTCGCGTCGTATTCACCGCACAACCAGTTTGCTGCGCACTCGTGTGGATCTGTCGATTCAGGAGCAGAACCAGCGTTTGCTGACGTCGATGAACAAACGCAGTGAGTTGCAGTTGCGGTTGCAGCAAACGGTCGAAGGGTTGTCGGTGGTAGTGATCTGTTATTACATTCTGGCGTTGGTGGGTATTGGTGCGGATGGTCTCAAGGCATTTGGCTTGCAGGTTGATCCCTATATGCTTAAAGGTATCGCTTTGCCGGTGATTGTGGTGGTGGTTTTTGTGGCGATTCACCGGTTACGCCATCATTTAAGCGAAAAGACGTTTGATCTGGAGGAGAAATAGGAGCCGGTTAATGCGACTGGCTTCGGCATTTGTTGCATGTTTCTGGTGGGGCAGCGGCGCGGAGGATTGGCCGCTGTTTGACGTTCTGAGGAGTTCTCTCATTGTGCGTCCCGTATCGCTTCTCATATTGCCTTGTCCTGCCTCTTTTTCCCGGTTGTGTTTTTACGCTGTCAGAGTTCTGGCGCTGACCTGCAGGTTTTGGCGGCGATTTTTTGCCGTTTTTGTGTTGATGCGTTTGTGTTTTTATCTAACTCGTTGAAATAAAGCCGTTTCTTCTTACTGGCCTGATCCTTGCTGAAGTCTATCCAAGCAGACATCAACGAGGGACACTTTATGAGTCGATCAGAATCATCACTGCTGCCCGCCACCTTGTGGCGCCAGCCTGTAGCAGACAACGAATCGGTCGTTGGTCGTTCAGAGCGTTGGTTTATTTGTGAACAGCGCGATCCATTTCACCCTACTTTGCCGACGGCAGGCTGTGGCTATTCGGTGATTACCTGGGCCGATCTGTTTTTACGCAGTTATGCCAACGGTCTGTTCAGTCGTGGACGTCCTGATCTTGCCATTCAGGTAGGCCAGGTGCATCAGGTATTCGATACACTGGAGCAGTCGGAGGGGGAGGACTGGCGACGTCGGGAAACGGAAGCTTATGAGTTTGCTGCGGAGCATTACGATGATCTGCAAAACGCCGGAGCTCCTGAGTCGTTATTGCAAGCATTTCAGTTGGTAATGTTACTGTTGATGGCGATCAATCAGCTGAGAAAACAGTACTCTGGCCAATGTGTGCTGATGAGCTATGCCAGCCTGGAGGAGGCGCTGAATGTGAATGGCGAAATATTTTAATGACTTTGGAACGGGGTCTTGGTACTGAAATGGCTTGATGGCGGTGGCTGCCAACAGTTGTATGGCAGGTGAGTTGGTATTGGAGTTCAAGGTGACCTGCACTGCCGTTGACTTCACCGGGGACGAAGAATTATAGAAATCTGTAGGAGGATGCTTGCGTCCGCTGGGTGTCATTGATCACCGCTCCTGCATGAAGAATCCGAATTACGTTAATGGCATTGCGCAGCACTGATTGATTGAACTAGGGCGCTTTTTTGGCGTCCTGGTAAAAATTTTATTTTATATTGTTGTTTTGGTCGCAAGTCCAGAATATCTGAATTAATATTTATCGTTCACTAATAATGGGTATGATAAATATGAGAACAAAAATTGCTGTGTTACTTACGTCGACGACCTTGCTGGCGAGCTGTGCCAGTGTCGAACATCATCATACTGCTGAGCATAAGCCGGTTTCCGATCAGGTGGTGGCAGCACAACGCAGCTTGTTGGCACAAAATACCGCAGGTAAGGGGTTTGGCCCTCAATCTCCTCGTGATATTGATATAACTGATGGTAAGAACAACCGTGTATTCAGTGCGGCTCCTGCCTCTGAATATATGAATTTGTGTAATATCCACTTCCACAAAAATGCCGAGCACAAGGGGGGGGAATTTACCCGCTATGCTGGCAATGGCGATGGTCATGGTTATCAAAGTGGTTATGAATATACCGGGTCACTGAGTGCTGGTGAACTCACAGCCGTTACCGAAGATATTTGCCCGAGTGAGCATGGCAGCCTGGTTCCGGGAGACACGATTGAGGTTCATTATGTGCATTCAACTGCACAGGTTGCCCCTGGGCCAACTCTGGGCGCTTGTCTGGATGAATCGATCGGCAATCCCCAGTTGCGTGTAGAAACACAGGTGTTTGTTCTGGTAAATGACAGCAGTGCTCTGGACTTTGGCCAGCTGACTCAACAGGGTGTCCGTAATGGTGTGCATCAAGCGTTGAATATACCGACTGATACTGGTTACCCGGTGCAATATGCCGGTTCTACAACAGGCCCTGGCTACAATGAAGCCGGTTCGCCTTTCCAAGTGTCATGGAGTGTCAGACCCAAGGTAGCCAAGGTGAACATTGCCACGGTTGGTCTGTGGTGCAAGGGTAATGTGTTTAATGAAGATCACGCACACGGTGTCAGAAACCTGGTGACCAATCCAGACCTGCTGTCACCTGTGAAGTAACAGATCTAACTGCACAGCACCGATAATAACGGCCTCCAGTAGCCGCTCAGATAACGACGGGCTACTGGAGTGCTACGAAGTGTTAGCAGGCCTGAGTGTGGTACTTGCTCTGGAAAACTAAATTTTTTAAAATCTGAATTTTTATTTTTTATTATCTGTTTTCAGTACGATGAAGCTTTCTGATTTTATATTTTTAATACTCAGGCCCGGTTGGTAAAATATAGACTGTTCTTGTTTCTACGCATTATGTGGGAATGCAATGGACACTGCTGGCTACTATACAGGAGTGCAGGAGTGCAGGTATTCCTGTGAAATTTCTGGTTTTGTATTTTTGATATTCAGCTGCCGGTTTATAAAAGGGGGATTTTTTAGTATGATGCGCTCGAATATAACCAGTATTGGGAATACATCGTGCAACAAACAAGGTCGTCCGCTATTGCGTTATGCAACCCCAAAAGCCCTTCTAATGTAGGTGTGGTAATGCGTGCTGCCGGTTGTTATGGTGCCAGTGCCATTTATTATACCGGCAAGCGATTTGCGCGAGCGGCAAAATATCATCAGGATACCAAGAACGCTAGCCAGCATATTGAACTGAGCGCGGTTGAGTCTTTTACTGAATTGGCCGGACAGCATCGGACGCTGGTGTGTGTTGAGTTTGCTGTCGGGGCAACTCCGTTATCGGAATTTATTCATCCTGATCATGCCTTGTATATCTTTGGCCCGGAAGATGGATCTGTCGATCAGTCCATCATTGATGTGGCTGATGCTGTGGTTTATGTTCCAACCATTGGTTGCATGAACCTGGGGGCCACCGTCAATGTGTTGTTGTATGATCGTATGGCCAAGCAGCAACAGGCTATTGATCACAGTGAGCGTATCAAAAGCAGCCGTGATGTGAATAATCGTTTGGTATTCCGTAACGGGAACCGCTAGGGGGTTCAAGCGCACGGGTTACAACTCGACTCAAAACGCTCAGGTAGCCCACATTACTCATGACCTCGACAATACGGACAAGCGCCCGTACTGTCTGGTTGTTCTGTTACTGCGCCACCCATAACCTCAACCATTGGCCATACAGTGCTGGTGGTAGCAGTCCGGCTGCCAGCCAGTCGCTATAAAACTGTTGGCCGACGAAGTCTTTCCCCAATTCGGATTCAGCCGACTGAATCAGGCTCAGCAGGTTGGCGCGCGAGATTGCCGGACGAGCCAGGCGTCCGGGTGCTTCCATTATCTGTTGCAGGCGTTGTTGGCAATCCTGTTCCGACAGAAAGCTGTTGATCTGGCAATAGCGGATGGCCTTGTCTTGCGGCCATTGATAAAGATGGATGCCGATATCCAGAATAAGATTCAGCTCCTGTTCCATTTCATCCAGCAATACCCAGGCGTGTTCTCCGGCATTCTGATAGCCGCCAAGATCGGCTGCCAATTCGGCGGCGATGGACAACCAGCCCGGTTCAAAGTCGTTGTTGATGGGAGCACGCATAAAGTCGGGCAATTGCGTGTTTTCCTGCGCCAGTGCTACTTGCAGGTGTTTGCCCGGCAGGGTATTGCGGTACAGATCCAGTGGCCAACGCCAGCTGCTGGCCGGGTGATTGGCGACGGTCCAGTAGATACCCGGCTGTTCCAGTGCTGGTCTGGGGGCTTCATACCAGGGGCTGATGACACTGGCGTCCTGGCTGGGTTGAATCACCAGCACTGTGGTGGGCAGGTAAGCAAACAGCTGGGGGAGCTGCTGGTTCAGCTGTTGCAAGCGCTCACGCGTGGCCTGCTGGGGCTGTGACGGTTGTATCCGGTGTGATGCCAACCAGGCGCGCAACTGGGGAGCCAGTGTTTGGGCTGGATCCAGGGTCAGCTCTTGAACCAGTTGTTGCTGTATGGAAGAGAGGCGGGTTTTGGATATTTCCTGTAACAGTTCGGGAGATTCTGCACTGCCCATCTCGGTCAATTGCAAACGGTAGCAGGCGTCGCCGTTGGGCTGTTGTTGCCAGCTCAGGCTGGTTTGCACGGGCAGTTCAGCTAGTTGATGACGCAGTGCCCGCAAGGCGGGTAATAAATGGTTGGTGAGGATGCTGGCGGCCTTGCTTTCGAGTACCTCGTGACTGGACGGGTAGAGATCCAGCCGTGTCAACCGGGTTTGAATATCGCGCCACAGGGTAGATGGTTCCGGGCTGTCGGTAAACGGGTAGCCAGACATCATCTGGTCAAGCTGGCGCAAGGTGCGCTTGCGGCTGCTGCCCAGCATGACGACGTGGCGCTGACTGCGTTCGCTGATTTGCTGCTGCCATTGCTGCAACAGCAGCGCAGCGGATTCAAGGCGTTTGAGGTAACGGTGGAAGCCGGGGATGTTATCGACCCGAGTATCTTTCGACAGGCTGGTTTCAAGCAGATTAAGCCAGTCGTGCTCACTGCCTAGTGGCATGCTGTTGTTGTCGCAGTCGCGCCAGTCCAGTTGTTGGTTGATACGGTAGATCAGCGTACTGGCAACCAGTTGTTGCTGTGCTGGCAGAGCATCGAGCGGCAGACTTTGTAATTGTTGCTTCTGTTGTTGCAGCTGCTGATAGATGCCGTTCTGGCTGGTGGCGGATAGCGTTGACCAGGCGGCTTCAGGCTCTATTCCCAGTGCTCTGGCCCGTTCAGGAAAGCGGTCAGCCAGCTGTTGAAAATAGTCGTTGCTGGCATTGTCCAATTGTTCCTGAACGGCTGCTTGTTGCTCATTGGAATAGGTGAGCGATGCCTTGCTCTGAGTATCCGGTCGAGTTGACAAGCTGGCCTGGCAACCTCCCAGAAACAGCAGTGTCAGAGGCAGGGATCGCAGCAATATAGGATAAAGGCGTGACATGGGGACTCGGTGTCGCTGAATTCGAAGCCGGCAGTGTAGCAATCTGGAACGCTGCGTTGTAGTAAAGCTGTTGCTGGTCGATATGATTGCCGCAGTCGCGGGCATGGCTCGTGTTACGCTGTACTCTATAATGAGTATTGAATATTGGTATTGAGGTAGTTCTGTGACTGGAAATCGGCAGCAAAATAACCGGGTCGGCGATAGCTTATGTCGAGTCATTCTGATGATGCTTGTGGTCTTGTGTGTATTACCGGTCGAGGCGGCGGATGACGATCGTTTCAGTCAGCTGGTTGCCCCGGTGGGGGCGCGGGTGCTGACGGATCGAACCTCTTCGATTGATCATTTCCGTCTGGTGTTGTCGGCGCAGAAACGTGCGGCGGCGGTGACCTTTGCGGATCGTGAGTTGAGGATCTCCGGTTCTTTACGGCGATTGGCGTGGGAATCCAGTGAAAAACTGGATCTGGACGGCTTGCTGGAACCGCTGCAAAATGAGTTGGCACAAGGGATGTCGGCGCGAGTGTTGTACCAGTGTCAGGATCTGGATTGTGGCAGTAGTCATTTCTGGGCCAATGAAATCTTTGAAAACGGTCGCTTGGTGGGCAGGGACAATCAACAGCGCTATATGGTGATTTATTTGCCGCCAACTGCTGCGGCGACGCTGTCGACTCAGCGAGCTTCGGCAACACTGCTGCTGGTCTACGCTACCCAGCGTGGCCCACGTCAGACGGTGGTGGGGCTGGATATGATTGAGACTTCAGACAACGTGCTGCCGGGAGTGGTTAACCGTGCAGATATCAGCAGTATGTTAAGTATCAGCAGCGGTTGGCTGCCAGGATTTCAGGTCACTGATGGCCAGTTCGATAGCGTTGCCAGTGCGCCATTGCTGAATGTATTGACGTCGTTGTCACAGGGCGTACAGCAGCGTCTGTTTCTGGTGGTGCACTGTTATCAGTCGAATGATATGTCGGTGAATCAGACCTGTTCTGACCGCCTTGCGCAGCAGTTGCGGGTCGCCAGTTTTGATGCGGGAGCTGAGTTGAATGTCAGTGGGCAGGCGGCGTTGGCGTTGCCTCCCGATGGCAGTCTGGTACCTGCCTTGCGTTTTGTATTTTGGCCACGGAGATAAAAATGACGAAAACAGTCGCGTTGGCGTTAGGCAGCGGTGGTGCACGGGGGTATGCCCATATTGGTGTACTGGATGTGCTTGAGGCTCGTGGTTATAACGTCGTGGGTATCTCGGGTTGTTCCATGGGGGCTGTGATCGGTGGTTTCTATTGCGCTGGCAAGTTACCGCTCTTTCGCGAGTGGGTTGGCAAGCTGGGGTATCTGGATGTGCTCAAACTGGTCGATGTGTCCTTGCTGTCGAGTGGAGTGATTCGTGGTGATCGTGTGTTCAGCATGATCAGCGAATTGTTGGAGGACTGCCTGATAGAGGATCTGGACATTCCCTTTACGGCAGTCGCAACTGATATGACGGCCAAAAAAGAAGTCTGGTTTCAACGTGGGTCGCTGGATTTGGCGATTCGGGCTTCGGCGGCAATTCCCAGTATTTTGCACCCGGTGAAGATTAATGGCAGAACGCTGGTGGATGGTGGTGTGCTGAATCCATTACCGATTTCTCCCTGTATCTCCATTCATGCCGATTATCTGTTTGCCGTCGACCTGAACTCGGATGCGGCCATGCCAGGCGATTTTGTCTTTGCCCGCGAAGACACCGGCCAGCAAAAACGCGACTGGTTCAACTCGGTGGTAGACAAGGCGACCAGCTGGCTGGATTCGAAACGTCGGGCCGATGCGTCCAGTCATGTCGATGAAAATATCGGCAAGCTGGAAATGATGAATCAGATGTTTGAAACCATGCAGCTGTCGCTCACCCGCTTCAAAACCGCCGCTTATCCGCCCGATCTGATGATCAATATGCCGATTGAATCCTGTGAAATGTATGAGTTCTACCGCGCCAAAGAGATGATTGAACTGGGACGCCATATTGCCGAAAAAGCGCTGGATGCCTTTGAGCAGGGTAGCTGCAGTCCTTACGGTCAGCGTATGGCTTGAGGATGTGGTCTGAGATCCGATACGTCACGGCAAGCTGACTACTCAGCAAGCTTGTCTGATACGAACGATTTTTCTTTCGGATCGATTTGAGCCTTGTCCTGTTGTCGCTCGCGACATTTCTGCAGGCAGCCAGTAAACTAAGCTGATTTCCTAGTCGGGCAAGTAAATGTATTTGCATCAGAATGCCTCCGCGGCAATTGAAGAGCTGAGTACCATTCAGGATATGCTGAGGTGGTCGGTCAGCCGTATGAACGAATTCGACATTTACTTCGGCCATGGCACCGACAATGCCTGGGATGAAGCCCGACTGCTGGTGACGCATGCGCTGATGTTGCCATGGGAGTTATCCCCTGAGTGGTACAGTGCCCGGCTGACACGGCAAGAGCGTGAATCCGTTATTGCACTGGTCGTTGAACGCATAGACAGCCGCTTTCCGGCACCTTACCTGACCGGGCAAGCCTGGTTTTGTGGTTTGCCGTTTGTGGTGGATGAGCGAGTATTGATACCTCGTTCACCGATTGCAGAATTGATTCAGAATGAGTTTTTGCCCTGGTGGCAGGGTGAGGGTAAACCACAGCGTATGCTTGACCTGTGTACCGGTTCAGGCTGTATCGGTATTGCCTGCGCTGTACAGTTCCCGGATGCCGAAGTCGAGTTGCTGGATATCTCCTTTGATGCGCTTACGCTGGCAGAGGAAAACATCCAGCGCCATGGGTTGGGGCACAGGGTTCAGGCATTACAATCTGACCTGTTTGCTGCAGCCCATGGCCAATACGATCTGATTGTCTCCAATCCCCCCTACGTTGATGCGGAAGATATGGCTAGCCTGCCGGAAGAATTCCAGCATGAACCAGCGCTGGCGCTGGCAGCGGGAGAGGATGGCCTCGACCTGGTGCGGATTATGCTCCGTCAGGCCCGGCAGTATCTCAGTGATGATGGTTTGCTGGTGGTGGAGGTGGGCAATAGCTGGCCTGCTCTGGAAGCTGCCTTCCCGGAATTGCCGTTTGTCTGGCCAGACTTCGAACGTGGAGGCCACGGCGTGTTTGTACTGCAAGCCCGCGAGTTGGAGCTATTGTCTGAACTGCACTCTGATGACTGATTATTTTTACTGATTTTTATACAGATTGAATTTAACGCCCCTGTTGCTGCCCCTTGTCTCGGTCAGCCGGGCCGCTACCTCGGAATTACTATGTCTGGAAATAGCATTGGAACACTTTTCACCGTGACCACCTTTGGTGAAAGTCACGGCTTGGCATTGGGTGCCATTATCGACGGTTGTCCTCCGGGCATCGAGCTGAATGAAGACGATCTGCAACGTGATCTGGATCGTCGCAAACCGGGTACGTCGCGTTATACCACCCAACGTCGTGAAGACGATGCGGTGCGTATCCTGTCAGGTGTATTCGAAGGCAAAACCACTGGCACACCGATTGGACTGATGATCGAAAATACCGATCAGCGCTCCAGGGATTATTCCAATATTGCTACCACATTCCGTCCGGCCCATGCCGATTACAGCTATAACCAGAAGTATGGCTTTCGTGACTATCGTGGTGGTGGTCGTTCATCGGCTCGCGAAACCGCCATGCGGGTGGCTGCTGGCGCGATAGCCAAAAAAGTACTGGCTGCAAAAGGCATAGAGATTCGTGGCTATCTGTCCCAGCTGGGTCCTATTGCTATAGATAACAGCCAGTTTGACTGGCAACAGGTGGAGCAAAACCCGTTCTTTTGTCCAGATGCCAGCAAGGTCTCGGCGATGGAAGAGTACATGACGGCATTACGCAAGGAAGGCAACTCGGTCGGTGCCAGAATATCCGTGGTTGCCAGTGGCATGATGCCGGGTCTGGGTGAGCCGGTGTTTGATCGCCTCGACGCCGATCTGGCTCATGCCTTGATGAGCATCAATGCGGTAAAAGGCGTGGAAATTGGTGATGGCTTTGACGTGGTAGCACAAAAAGGCACAGAACATCGTGACGAAATGACACCGGAAGGGTTTCTCAGTAATCATGCTGGCGGTATTCTCGGCGGGATTTCTACGGGTCAGGATCTGGTTGCCCATATCGCTCTGAAACCAACGTCCAGCCTGGTCATTCCGGGGCAGTCTATCGATGTTGAGGGCCACTCGATCGAAGTGGTGACCAAAGGACGTCACGACCCTTGCGTCGGGATTCGTGCCACGCCCATTGCTGAAGCTATGATGGCCATTGTGGTCTGCGACCATTTGTTGCGTCACCGTGGCCAGAATGGCGACGTGTATTGCAGTACACCAATTATTTCTGGACTTGCTGGTCAAACAGGTCACTGACGGAGCTATCGGTGTCTGATACCCATCGCCAGGTTCGCCAACCCCTGGCGATTTTTTATGCGCTGTTTTTCTCGCTGGTTGGCTGTAATGCCCCTTACTGGGGGCCATATCTGCAATCCCTTGGCTTTGATTATGGCGCTATTGGCAGTGCCATTGCTGCTTTCTCCCTGATCCGTATCGTTGCTCCCATGCTCTGGGCTCACTGGAGCCGTCATTTTCAAACGCCCTTGCACATGGCCCGTATTGCCGGGTTGCTGACTGCCGTTTGCTTCAGTGCGATCTGGTGGGTGGATGGTTTCTGGCCGGTGGTGGGCGTTATGTTGCTGTATGGCTTCTTCTGGTCAGCGATGTTGCCTCAATACGAAGTGCTGACCATGCAAGCCATTGCCAACAGCCTGGAAGACTACAGTCGTATCCGCCTCTGGGGGTCGGTCGGCTTCGTGATTACCGTCGCCTTGTTGGGTTGGCTGTTTGAATACATCAGTGTGCAATGGCTGCCTGTGATCATGCTGGTGCTGATGTTGGGTGTGGTGATCAATAGCTGGAGGCTGACACGGATCAGTACGGGTCAGGCTCCGACTGGCGACGGAGCCGGGAGCTCAATCTGGAAATTGTCTGGGCGCTGGCCAGTGATGGCCTTTTTACTGGTTAATCTGTTACTGCAGGTGAGCCATGGGCCGCTGTATACCTTCTTCAGTATTTACCTGGAAGAGAATGGCTACTCATCTGCCAGCGTGGGGTTACTTTGGGCACTGGGCGTGATAGCTGAAGTGATTTTGTTCTGGCGCATGCGGTGGTTGTTACGCTGGCTGAGTTTACGCCACTGGTTGTTGGCCAGCCTGGCGATGACGGCACTGCGCTGGCTCTTGATCGCCGCCTTTCCACAGCAGGTATGGGTACTATTGTTGGCCCAGGTTTCCCATGCATTCACCTTCGCCATGTTGCATGCTGTCTGTATCCGCTATGTCCCGGTGCTGTTTGCTGGCAACCAGGGTAAGGGGCAGGCATTGTATTCCAGTGCCGGATTTGGCTTGGGCGGAGCATTGGGGGCCTGGCTGAGCGGCTATTTTTGGCATTTGGGTGGGGAGCAAGTGTTTATCGGAGCAGCGGCTGTTGCCATTTTGGCACTGATCGTTGCCTGGCAAGGCATGAAAATAGAACTTGAATAAGCAGTATATTATTCAGATTGATAAGAAATAAAAGGAACAAAAATATGAAAATAAATGTCAGTTTTGATTTAACGCCAGAAGAATTTCGCCGGGTTATGGGGTTACCGGACGTTCAGCAATTCCAGCAGGAAGTTTTTAGCCAAATGATGGAAAAAATGAAGTCCGGAGAAGAGGGTTATGATGCCATGTCGCTATATAAACCCCTGTTCAGTGAAAGCATGAATGCCATGACCCAGTTTCAACAGCTGATGTTTGGCATGATGGCCGGAAAAAGCGAAGAAAATTCTAACGAGTGATAGTCAGGTACTATGCGGTTTCACAGTCGTTCTTCTAACAACCGTTAGAATCTAACGGTTGTTATGGGGTAAAATGAGCCATTAAAAGTCATGGTTAGCGCCAAATTTCCGACGATTTAAATAAAATGTGAAATAAGCTGTGATTTGAGGCAACAAAGTCTGTCAATTCTGTTTTTTTGTCATTTAAGTGTAAAACGCCATAGGCTAGTATGGCTGTGGCAATACTTGCTAACCACGACCTTTTGAAGGAGCAAAACCATGCAAGATACCGTCCTGAATGCATTCGCAGAACAAGCGAAAACTATGTATGCGCCTATGTCCAAGTTCAACAGCCTGTTTGTTGAAAACATGGAAAAAATGACTGACTTCCAACTGACCGCCATCAAGAGCTATGCCGAGATGGGTCTGGATCAGATGAAGAAAGCATCTGACGTGAAAGACGCAGAAGGTATGCGTGCTTACACTGCTGCACAGGCTGAAGCTGCCACCTCGCTGAACAAGAAAATCATGGAAGATGCGAAAATTTTCTCTGACATGGCCATGGAGTTCAAATCCCAGGTAGAAGGCATCATGGAAGAGGCTCGCACTACAGCGGCTACTACTGCTACTACTGCAAAGCCAGCGACTAAAGCAGCTACCAAAGCCGCTTAATCCTGGTCGAAGTTTCTGAGGCCACCCAAGGGTGGCCTTTTTTCTTTCTTCTTTTCGGATTATGGGTTTGACAAATATGACCAAGGAAAACTTTGAAGTCGCAGTCGGCGATTTTTACGAGATGTCAGGTCGTCTGGCAGAACAGTACGGACTCTTCTGGGAAAAGGCGGTTGTTCAGCCGACTTCGGGGGAAGACCCAGCCGCGTCTGTATTGTCCGATTTCTCCGCCGCACTGCAGGAAGTCGGTTCAGCGATGCTGGACAACCCCAACAAACTGATTGCTGATCAGATGGATCTGATGAAGCAGCAGCAAGAATTGTATCAAAATACGGTATTGCGCTTTCTGGGACAGACTCCGGATCCAATTATCAAACCGGACCCGTCGGATCGTCGTTTCAAAAACGAAGAATGGGATGAGAATCCGGTTTTTGACTATATCAAGCAGTTGTATCTGATTCAGGGCAATTCTCTGATGAAGATGATCACGGATACCGATGGCTTGAGTGATCATACTCGCCAGAAAGTAGAATACTTTGTTCGTCAGTATATCAATGCCCTTGCTCCCACCAACTTCCCTACCCTGAATCCTGCGGTGATTCGCAAAACCCTTGAAACTGGTGGCTCCAACCTGGCAACCGGTATGGATCATCTGATGGAAGATATGGAAGGCAGTGTCAAGGGATCGCTGAACATCGCGATGACCGATACCAGTGCGTTTCAGGTTGGTCGTAATATTGCCGTTACACCAGGCAAGGTCGTGTTCCAGAATGACGTCATGCAGCTGATTCAGTACGCCCCGTCAACTGACAAGGTATTCAAACGTCCGTTGCTGGTGATTCCACCCTTTATCAATAAATATTACATCCTCGATCTGCGCGAAGATAATTCCTTCCTGAAATGGCTGGTGGACCAGGGCCATACCGTATTCTGCATCTCCTGGGTCAATGCTGGCCCGGAACTGCGCGACAAGGGCTTTGACGATTTTATGCTGGAAGGCCCGATTGCGGCCGTTGATGCCATTCAGAAAGCCACCGGAGAAAAAGAAGTTAATGCTATTGGTTACTGTGTCGGTGGTACCTTGCTGGCAGCGACCATGGCTTACCTCAAGAAGAAACGGAAGGCACCGATCAAGTCAATCACCTTTCTGAATACCTTGCTGGACTTCTCCGAGCCGGGTGAAATTGGCGTATTTATTAATGAAACGGCCATCTCGGCGCTGGAACGCCAAATGGATCTGGTGGGCTATTACGACGGCCGCCAAATGGCGTTCAGTTTTAGCACCTTGCGCGAAAACGACCTGTTCTGGTCATTCTTCGTGAATAACTACTTGATGGGTGAGCGCCCGGCAGCGTTCGATTTACTCTACTGGAATACCGACAGTACCAACCTGCCTGCGGCCATGCACAGTTTCTACCTGCGTAATATGTACCTCTACAACAAGCTGATCGAACCGAATGGTATTACGCTGGATGGTGTGCCAATTGACCTTAGCAAGATCAGTGCACCCAGCTACTTTATCTCCTGTGCTCAGGATCATATTGCCTTGTGGAAGGGTACCTACAAGGGTGCCACGGTACTGGGCGGTCAGAACCGTTTTGTATTGGGTGGATCCGGCCATATTGCCGGTATCGTTAACCCGCCACAAAAGAAAAAATACGGTTACTGGACCAACGACGCTTTGCCGGGTGACGCTGACGAGTGGTATCAGGGTGCCAGTCACAACGAGGGCTCCTGGTGGGTTGACTGGCAAGAATGGATACTCAAGCAGGGCGGCATGGAAGAGGTGGATGCCCGTCAGCCCGGCAGCGATGCCTTGCCAGCTATTGAAGATGCACCAGGCTCCTATGTGCAACGCCGCATTGCAAAAGTAGCCAAGTAAAACAAGGCGTTGAATAAATGCCTTGAATAGATGTTGAACGATAATAAAAACGCCGTGCTGTTTATAAAACAACACGGCGTTTTTTTGTTTTCGGTCTCGTACCGCAAAGACTTGTTTCTGTTCTCTCCGGTCATAGCCCATGGCGCTTGATTGTGGAAGTATGGCTGACATATTTCTGCCGGATCCGTGTGCCATGACTGCTACTCCCCAACCGACCCATTCTCCCTCCACACAGCGTGTGAGCTGGGAAGTGAATCAGCATATTGCTGTGGTTTATCTTAATCGTCCCGACAAGTTGAATGGTCTGGATCGGCCGATGTTTCAGCAACTGATCCAATGCGCCCAGGATATTCGTCGGGATCGTTCGATCCGGGTGGTGGTATTGGCGGCCCGAGGGGATTCGTTTTGTGCCGGGCTGGATTTTTCTGCCGTCAGCAAAGATCCCTGGATGATCCCGCGTTTGTTATTGAAGTGGCCCTGGAGCAAAACCAATCTGGCCCAGCAAATTGCCATGTGCTGGCGTGACTTGCCGGTGCCTGTTATTGCGGTTGTGCATGGCAACTGTTTTGGCGGTGGTTTGCAGCTTGCGCTGGCGGCGGATTTTCGTTTTGCCGCTGTGCAAACGCGCTTTTCCATTATGGAAATGAAATGGGGCCTGATACCGGACATGAGTATTCTGACCAGCCTGACTAATCTGACCCGGCAGGATATTGCCAAAGAACTGACCATGACAGGGCGAGTGTTCAGTGCCGGTGAAGCCCATAACTATGGTCTGGTGACACAGGTAAGTCCGGCACCGTTGCAAGAGGCAATGGTATTGGCAGAACGCTTGGCGCAACAGTCACCGGATGCTGTGGCTGCGACCAAACGGTTGTTTAATCAGGGCTGGAAACGGGGCGAGTGGTCGGCACTACGTCTTGAGCGTTGGTTGCAGTACCGGTTGCTGGGGCGTAGAAACCAGCAAATTGCGATGAAAAACGGTCTGGATAAATCCGCCAAGAAGCCACGGCCCTTTGGGCCGCGCTGCCGTTAAGCGTTAATAACGTGGTTCAGTCTGCGCCAATAAAGCCGCCGGTTTGATGGGCCCAGAGCTGGGCGTAGATGCCCCCCTGATCCAGCAGCTGCTGGTGTGACCCTTGCTCGACGATGCGGCCCTGATCCATCACGATCAGGCGATCCATGGCGGCAATGGTCGATAGCCGGTGAGCGATGGCGATGACGGTTTTGTTCTCCATCAGTTTGTACAGGCTGGCCTGAATGGCAGCTTCCACTTCGGAATCCAGCGCCGAGGTGGCTTCGTCCATAATCAGAATCGGCGCGTCTTTTAACAACACTCGGGCAATCGCAATACGCTGGCGCTGGCCCCCCGACAGTTTCACACCGCGCTCGCCGACTTGGGCATCAAAGCCCTTGTTGCCATGGGGGTCGTGCAGACCAGTAATAAAGTCCAGGGCCTCGGCTTTACGTGCGGCTTCAATCAGATCCTCTTCACTGGCATCCGGGCGACCATACAGAATATTGTCGCGGACGCTGCGATGCAGTAATGAAGTATCCTGGGTGATCATACCAATATTGGCACGCAGACTGTCCTGGGTGACCTCGGCGATATTCTGGCCATCGATACGAATCGTGCCGCTATCAATGTCGTAAAAACGCAGCAGCAGATTCACCAGTGTCGATTTACCAGCCCCCGAGCGGCCTACCAGACCGACCTTTTCTCCAGCCTTGATGTGAATATCCAGTTGCTCGAAGACCTGGCGGTGGGTGTCGGAATCGATGCCCTGATACTGGAAGTTGACGGCGTCCAGGTCGATTTTTCCATGGCTGACCGTCAGCGGTTTGGCAGCCGGTGTGTCCAGCACACTCAGTGGTGTTGACAAGGTGTTCATGCCATCGGCGACCGTACCCAGGTTTTCAAACAGGGCACCCACTTCCCACATGATCCACTGCGACATACCGTTAATCCGCAAGGCCAGGCTGACGGCGATGGCGATGGCACCGATACTGATGGCACTGTCCATCCAGAGCCAGATTGACAGCGCCGCCACGGCGAACACCAGCACGTAGTTGATGGATTGCACCATAACGTTGAGGCCGGTGGCGAGTCGCATCTGTTGGTGCACCGAGGTCATGAATTCCTTCATGGAATCGCGGGCGTATTCGGTTTCGCGTTGGCTATGGGAAAAGAGTTTCACGGTCTGGATATTGGTGTAGCTGTCGACAATCCGGCCGGTCATTTGGGAGCGGGCGTCGGCTTGCTCCGCTGCGACCCGTTTCAAACGCGGTACAAAGTAGATCTGGATCAGGATGTAGGCGGCCAGCCAGCCCAGCAGGGGCAGCATCAGACGCCAGTCGGCCACTGCAACGATAGCGACCATGGCAGTGAAGTACACCAGAATGTACACCAGTACATCCAATAGCTTCATGACGGTTTCCCGCACCGCCAGAGCGGATTGCATGACTTTGGTGGCGATTCGCCCGGCAAAGTCATCCTGATAAAAGGCCAGGCTCTGACGTAACAGGTAGCGATGCGCCAGCCAGCGAATTTTCATCGGGTAGTTACCCAGCAAGGTCTGATACACCAGAGCAGAATGCAGGAAACTGGTTAATGGCATCAGTACCAGGATGACGACGGACATCCAGATCAGGCTGGCGCTTTCGTCCTGCAAAAAAGTGGCGGGATTCTTTTCGGATAACCAGTCGACCAGGCTTCCCATAAAGCCAAACAGGGAGACTTCCAGAATGGCGCCCAGTGCGGTGAGCAGTGACATGAATGCCAGCGGAATTTCAACGCCTTTGCTGTAATGGCGGCAAAAGGCATACAAGCCTTTGGGCGGTTGTTCTGGTTGTTGTGGTGGAAACGGATTGATCAGTCGTTCAAAAAAACTCAGCATAAAGTTAAGACTCGGGCATCTGTCGGGCAAAAGTACTGGGGAAGCAAAAGTGGCCATCAACCATCGGTTGCCTCCGAGACATCAAATGCCGCTACCTTAAACCAGCGAGATGACCTTGATAAGTCCATCCGATGGATAGCCTTGTTCGATCAGCCTGCTGGCGGGCCATTTTTTTGCGGCAGTTGTTTGCAGATGTCGCCAAGAAAATCGAGAAACAGCGCGGTTTTGTGCGCCGTGGTGCGGCGGCTGGCGTAGACGGCGGAGATCAGTGAAATGTCCCGGTGAAATTCCAGCCCCGGCAGGATTGGCAGCAGTTGACCATCCTGAATAAAACGGTGGCAATACTGGTCTGGAATCAGACCGATGCCACAGCCTGCGGCGACAGCGTCCCGAACGCTGCAGGGGTCGTTGATTTTGATCGCGCTGGCGGGTGGTTTTAATCTGCCGTTGCTGACGGACGTGCGATAGGGTAACGCCATGTTGGCATAACGTTTTTCAATAACCTGAATATGGTCGGTAATATCTTCCGGGCTGAGTATTTCGTTAGTCAGAGATTGGATATAGCCAGGTGATGCAACACATAATAATTGGCTGGTGTAGAGGTTTTTTAATATCAGTTCAGAGTCCTTGGGTGCGCCTACTACCACCGCGATATCAATACTGTCACGAATAACATCAACACTCTGGCTAGATATGTTCAGCTCCAGTTCGATATCGGGATATAACTGCCGGAAACGGGCCAGGTGGGGCGAAAAGATTTCCCGGCCAAACGACATCGGCATGGAAACCACCAGTTTGCCGGAGGGTTTACCCGATAAGGCCGACATTGCTGCTTCGGTTTCGTGGGCGCGCTCCAGTACCGCCAGCGAATGCTGATAAAAAGCTTCCCCTTCGTGGGTAATACGAAACTGACGACTGTTACGTTCAAACAGGCGCACGCCGAGCCCTTTTTCCAGCCGGGTAATGGCCTTGCTGACCGAGGATTTTGCCATCCCCAGGTAATCAGCAGCAGACGATATGCCCTGGTGTTCGGCAACGGCTAGAAAAATTGGCAAGTCATCGAGGTTCCAGAGCATGGTTGGATCGTAATCCTGTTTGGGTGACGTGTTTTTTTGCGGAAACGATGGGTTTCCTGCTCCGGGGTGTTGCTAGCGGGTCAGGCTGGTTAGCATAGTCGCAACTAAAACAACCATACCAGCAGGAAACAGCATATGGCCACAATCGTGGGCGGCCTTGGCCTGTCTCATTCTCCAACCATTATTTCCGGCAAGCTCAATAACAAGGCTGCCGACCCGGCCTGGAAGCCGATCTTTGATAACTTCGAGGTGGTGCGTGATTGGCTGAAGCAAAAAGATATTGATGCGATATTCATGATTTATAACGATCATATAACCTCTTTTTTCTTCGACCATTATTCCGCTTTTGTCATGGGCGTGGATGATGAATACAAGCCTGCGGATGAAGGTGGTGGTGTTACGCCAATTCCGCCGATTCCAGGCCATGCGGCGCTGGCCCGCCATATTGGCCAGGTGTTGGTAGCGGAAGAATTTGATATGTCGTTTTTCCAGAACAAAGGCATTGATCATGGCTGTTTTTCGCCGCTGTCGATGATCGCACTGGATGAGGATGGCTGGAAAGGTTCCATCGTGCCGTTACAGGTGGGTGTACTGCAGTGGCCGGTTCCCAGTGCTGGGCGCTGTTACAAGCTGGGCAAGGCGTTGCGCCAGGCAATTCAGAGTTATCCGGAAGACCTGCGTGTGGCGGTTGTGGCAACGGGTGGTTTGTCGCATCAGGTACATGGCGAGCGCTGTGGATTTACCAATCAAGCCTGGGACGAAGAGTTTCTTGATTTACTCGAGAGTGATCCTGAGCAACTGACCGAGCTGACGATTGGTGAATACGCCAAACGGGGAGGCTGGGAAGGTGCCGAAGTCATTATGTGGCTGATCATGCGGGGCGCGCTGTCTGATCAGGTAAAACGAGTCCATCGTGCGACCTATTTGCCGTCCATGACTAACATTGCCACGCTGGTGGTGGAAGACCAGGGTGAAGATATGCCAGAACCGCAGCAACAGGCGGTACGAGCCAAGATGACACACCAGTTGTCTGGCTCCGAGGAGCTTGAGGGCACCTATCCGTTCAGCTACGAAACCAGCCGCAAGGCATGGCGCATGAACGAGTTTCTGCATGAATTGATTGTCCCTCAGCATCGCCAGGCCTTCCTTGAGGATCCAGAAACGCTGTATGAGCAGTATGGGTTGACGGAGGAAGAGCGCGATATGTTGCGCCATAACCAGTGGATCGAAATGATCCATTACGGGGTGATTTTCTTCCTGATTGAAAAAACCGCAGCGGTGCGCGGCGTATCCAATCCAGAGTTGTACGCCAGCTTCCGTGGTATGTCGCTGGAGGATTTCCAGCAGACCCGCAACGTTGCGATCAAGTATTCGGTATCCCACATCGCTGACAACGAGTAACTGTCATCGACTTCAGCCACCGGTGATTCATCACCGGGTGACTGCTTTGGGCCCCGGATTTTTCATCAAATCGAGCGCATCTGGCCTTCGCTGACGTCATCTGGACTCAGTGGCACAATCCCAACCGGAAAGCGTGCTGCGTCAATTCATCACGGAATTTGGGATGGGCAATACCAATCAGGGCGTTAACCCGTTGCGGTATCGACAGGCCTTTCAGGCAGACATTGCCGTATTCGGTCACGACGTAGTGTGCATCCATGCGGGTATCGGTCACGGTGCCGCCGGTTAATTGCGGCACGATACGACTCAGGCTGTCGCCCTTGGCGGTTGAGTGCAGGGCGATAAACGAACGCCCACCTTCCGAGCCGTAAGCCCCACGAACAAAATCCAGCTGGCCTCCGGTACCGGAAAACGGGTTGCCGAGAATCTGCTCGGCATTGATCTGGCCGGTAATATCAACCTCGATGGCGGAGTTGACCGACACCATGTTGGGATTCTGGCGAATGACGCTGGGATTGTTGACCCAGGAGGCCGGGAAACCCACGATTGAGGGGTTGTCGTCCATAAAATCAAACATGGCGCGATCGCCCAAAGCCAGAGTGAAGACGTGCTTGTGCTGCATAACCCGCTTCACCCGTCCGTTCAGGGCACCTTTCTGAATCAGGTTGACCATGGCCGGGGAAAACAGCTCGGAGTGCAGGCCGAGATTCTGGTGGTGTTCCAGCATGGACAATACCGCATTAGGAACGCCCCCCACGCCCATTTGCAGGGTGTCGCCGTTTTCAATCCGTTCGGCTACCTGTCGGGCAATGGCCCAGTCGATATCTGAAGCCTCAACGTTGGGCACTTCACTGAGTGGCACATCGGCTTCAATCAGGGCTTCAATTTCTGAAATATGTACTGAGCACTCGCCAAAGGTGCGTGGCATGTGGCGGTTCACTTCGACAATGACCTTGCGTGCCTTGCGGATCACCGTGGCACTGTAATCGGCGTTGGTACCAAGGCTGAAGTAGCCATGTTTGTCCATGGGTGACACGGTTACCATCAGGCAATCCGGGGTGATGTTTTCAGTCAGCAAGCGTCCGACCTGGTGAAAGGCAGACGGCACAAATTCGATCCAGGGATGCTCGGTGTTGGCATGCAGGGCCAGGCGGTCGTGGCTGCTCAGAAACAGGCAACGGGGCGTAAATTTGCCGCGCATGGCGGGCGTCAGCAGTTGTTCCTGTAAGGTCGCTGAACCGTGCATGTAGTAGATATTCAGTGCTGGCAGTGTCTCGGCCTTGTAGGCAGCGGCAATCGCCGTAATCAAGGCCGGTGGCATGGCAACCCCCATACCGAGAATCAGATTGCTGCAATCACTCAGCCGCTCCGCTGCCTGTGATGGGGTCAGGCGTTTTTCCTGATAGAGATCGTTCCAGCTCATGGGGCATCCTTTTGGTTTTGCGGGCCAGGTTGAAATATTGATTAACGGGTTTATAGCATTTTCCAGTGACAGTACGGCAGTATCGAGACGATCTGGGTCAAGGTATTGCTGACTTGGTGGTGTCAGGAAAGGGCGTTTTTCATGTCTGCCAAGGCTCGGTAGCGGTGGTATTCAGAGTGGCTCGGCAAGCTGACTGCCGGAGTGTCCCAGGGCTGTTGTAACGATCATGTTTCAAGATCGTCAAGAGAAAAAAAAAGCGCTTTTACTTCTCGAAAATACCCCTATCTTTGCGCCTTCCCGTCAGCACCAACGCTGACTGCTATCATTTCGAGGAGACAACGAGCCAGATGCTCACTCAACCAGAAGACTACTACGACGCCGACACCTTTGCGCGTATCAAAGCCTTTGCCGACAAGCAGGAAACCCCTTGTCTGGTGGTCGACAAACAGCTGTTTGCCCGGCAACTGGATTCTTTGATCCGCTGTTTTCCGTATGCCAAAACCTATTATGCCGTGAAGGCCAATCCGGCCCCTGAACTGCTGGCTATTTTGCAGCAGCGTGGTTGTAATTTTGATGTGGCATCCCGTTATGAACTGGACAAGGTACTGGCGCAGGGCGTTTCTGGCGACCGTGTGAGTTTTGGTAATACCATCAAGAAAGCAGCGGATATCCGTTACTTTTTTGACAAGGGTGTCACGTTGTTTGCGTCCGACAGTGAAGCTGATTTGCGTAACATCGCCCGTGCAGCACCGGGTGCACGGGTGTTTATTCGTATTCTGACGGAAGGTGCGCAAACCGCCGACTGGCCGTTGTCTCGTAAATTTGGCTGTCAGACCGATATGGCACTGGATTTGTGTATTCTGGCTCGTGATCTGGGGCTGGTGCCTTATGGTATTTCATTCCATGTGGGTTCCCAGCAGCGTGAAATTGGCGTGTGGGATTCTGCTATTGCCAAGGTGAAGTGGATTTTTGAGCGGCTGGAAGAAGAAGATGGCATCAAGCTGCAGATGATCAACCTGGGGGGTGGTTTCCCGGCTAATTACATCAGTCGTACCAACGAGCTGGAAACCTACGCTGAGGAAATTACCCGTTACCTGCGTGAAGACTTTGGTGACGAGTTCCCGGAAGTGATTCTGGAGCCAGGCCGTTCGCTGGCAGCTAACGCTGGCGTACTGGTCAGTGAAGTGGTGTTGATCAGTCGCAAGACCCGTTTTGGATTACATCGTTGGGTGTACACCGACATCGGCAAGTTCGGGGGGTTTATTGAAACCATGGACGAAGCCATCAAGTACCCTTTGTATGTCGAGAAAAAGGGTGAAGCAGAAGAGTGTGTGATTGCCGGGCCAACCTGTGACAGTGCCGATATTCTGTATGAAAACTACAAATATGAACTGCCACTGAACCTGGCAATGGGCGATCGTATGTACTGGTTCTCAACCGGTGCCTACACCACTACCTACAGTGCGGTTGAGTTTAACGGTTTCCCCCCGCTGCAATCTTTCTGTATCTGACTGCTATCCGGTAACCGCTGTTCATTAATCATCGCCCGGCTCCGGGCGATGTCTTGCTCTGATGGTGCTTGTACTTTGGTGGCTTATGATCGCTGTCAGGGTGCGCGCACTGCACACCCTGATTGCCAAGCAGAAGATGACCAACCCGAGTTAGGCAGTATCAGGCCTTGCTGAATACGGCACAGAACATGGTGTCGCTATCCACTAGCGGAGCGCCCAGCAGGGTCTGTTTGACCAGAATAAAGTCCGGGTTGGCTTCGAGGAAGCGGCCACAGACGCTTTCATTTTCCTCGACTTGCCAGCTACAGGTGGCGTAGATCAGACGGCCGTTGGCTCTGAGTGATTTGGCGGCACGATCAAGCAGGTTGAACTGCAATTGATGCAGCTCGCGGGTGTTCTCTGCCGTCAGACGCCAGCGCGCATCCGGGTTCCGGCGCCAGGTGCCGGCATTGGTGCAGGGGGCATCGACCAGAATGCGGTCAAAACCCTGTTGACGGGCAATTTCAATCGGCAGGCGCAGTGGTGCTTCGCCATCCCAGACAAAGTTGCGGATGTTGGCGATGGCAGCGCGTTTGGCGCGTTTTTTTAGCTCATCCAGCTTGTACTGATGCAAGTCGGTCGCAATGACGGCGCCTTTTTTACCCAACGCGGATGCCAGCGTCAGGGTCTTGCCGCCTGCTCCAGCGCAGGCATCCCAGATTTTCTGGCCTGGCTGGACGTCGACCATTTCGCAAATCAGCTGACTGGCGGCATCCTGAATTTCTACCTTTCCGGCCTTGAAGGCATCGCTGCGGATGACGTCATTACCGCCTTCGGCGGCATGAAGTGTATAGCTACACTCCCCCAGAGTGACCGGGTACTGATGCACAATCACACCATCGCGTTTCAGTGCCCGTTCCAGTGACTCGTCATCCGGTTTGGTCTGGCTGGCCACCTGGCGCAACCACAGGGGTGGGCGGTGGGTTTGCTGCTCGATCCAGTGTTGCAGTGTATCGTCGTTCCAGCCGGATTTTTCAGCTCGTCGCTTGAGGGCCGGTTCCCAGCCTGGACGGAGGCCATGCCAGAGCATAAACAGAGCATTATCCGAGGTATTGGCAACCCGTTGGCGAAACTCGATAAAGTGTTCGCGGCGGGCTTTTTGCTGGGCGACTTCCGGAGTGCGCCAATCGGCTTCACTGCGTAATTGCAGCCAGTGCCAAAAATGTTGCGGTGCTGCCTCGGTGCTATTGTTGGGTGACCAGGATTGATCCCATCCCACCCAATCGTCGAAACCGGGATCCTGAAAACTGTGCTCCAGCGCGTCGGCCAGCTGGCGATAGCGCATGGCGTCCATCATGGCGTTGTCGATCGCCATGCGGTAACCACCATGATAACGCTTCTGGTATTTGGCACGTTGTTTCAGCCAGCGGTCGAGAGGCGGGTGGGGAATGGTGTCTAACCAGTCCTGCCAAACAGTCAGCAGGTCGGAGTAGGTAATCAGAAAGGTATCCTGGTGGGTCATTCGGCGTTCACAGCTGTAAAAAATCGGTGGTCAGTTTACCCGAATATACGGCGTTCGTTGTGCTGTTTTGTTCGCTGACTGGTATTCCCTCATTCATCGGGCATAATGCCCGCTTTTTCTGAAGGGGTAATCCGGTGAGCATTGAACACACTTTGCTGGAACGTAGTGGCCACCGCTGTGAATTGTGCGGAGCGCCAGAGAACTTGTCGCCATGGGCTGTACCGCCACAAGAGCTGGCATCGTCGGATAACCATATTCTGCTGTGTGGTACTTGTCTGGCCCAGATAGACGGTGCCGAGCCGGATCAGAATCACTGGCGCTGTCTGAACGACAGTATGTGGAGTCAGGTGCCGGTCGTGCAGGTCATGGCATTCCGTATGCTGAAGCGTCTGGGTAGCGAGACCTGGGCCCAGGATTTGCTGGAGATGTTGTATCTGGAAGATGATACCCGCAAGTGGGCAGAAGCCACTGCTGGTGCTGAGGACGCAGAACCCACGCTGGATGTGAATGGTGTGGTGCTGGTTGCTGGAGATAACGTGACGCTGATCAAGGATCTGGATGTCAAAGGCACCAGTATGACGGCCAAACGGGGAACTGCGGTACGGGGTATTTCACTGAGTGATAACCCCAAACACATTGAAGGCCGTGTGAATGGCCAGCGTATTGTGATTATTGCGGCTTACTGCAAAAAATCCTGATGTGATTAAAAGGCCGGTTTCAGTTGTATTGTTCCAGGTAGGCCGCAACAGCCTCTGGTGCCAGTGGGCGGCATATGTGATAGCCCTGGGCTATGGTGCAGCCCAATTGTTGCAGCAGCTCCAGAGGCTGCTGCTCTTCTACACCTTCTGCCACAACGGCCATATTCAGGGCGCTGGCCATCTGGATAATGGCACCCACAATGGTGCGTGCTGTGGGTTCTTGTGCCATTTCACTGACAAATGAACGGTCAATCTTGATTTTGTCGAACGGAAAACAGCGTAGGTAAACCAGCGATGAATAGCCGGTACCAAAGTCGTCGAGGGTGATTCTGAAACCCAGGGCTTTCAGTTGATGAAGTTTGTCCAGCGCATTGTGGCTGTCGTCGAGTAGTGCGGTTTCGGTGATTTCCAGCTCAAGGCGGTCAGCGGCGACGTCATGGTGCTTGAGGGTGTCGGCGACCTGGTTAACGATGTCAGGATTGGCCAGTTGCAGCGGCGAGATATTAACGGCCACCGTCAAGTTGGCTGGCCAGCGACTGAGTTGCTGACAGGCCTGATTCAGCAATAACTGCCCCAGCGTGTGAATCAGGCTGGATTCCTCCGCCACACTGATAAACAGGGCGGGGGCGATTTGCCCCAGCTGCTGGTCATGCCAGCGTGCCAGCGCTTCAACACACGTGACTTTGCCGTTGATCAGATGGCGTTGCGGCTGGTAGGCCAGTGTCAGTGTCTCTTGTTGCAAGGCGCTTCGCAGTGCCTGTTCGATACGGTGTCGGGTTTGGGCTGTGGCGGCCATGGTGGGGGCAAACCGTACCACCTTGCCACGTCCTCTGGCCTTGGCCTGATAGAGTGCAAGATCGGCGTGTTTGAGAATAACGTCTTGCTGAGCGCCATCTTCCGGGATAAACGCGACACCAATGCTGGCGCCTACCAGAATACTGGCGTTATCGATTTGGCATGGTTGGTTGATACTGGCGACCAGCCGTTCGGCAATCTCCAACGCCTGCTCGTGATTGTCGAGTTGCTGCAGAATGAGGCCAAATTCATCGCCGCCGATGCGGGCGACCAGATCCTGCGGGCGGGTATGGCTGCGCAGGCGATCGGCGACCACCTGCAGTAGCTTGTCGCCGGCATCATGACCAAAAGCGTCATTTACCGCCTTGAAACGATCCAGGTCGATGGAGAGCAGCGCCCTTAATTCCTGATTCGGCCTGGCCAGATCCAGCGGTGCCAGAATTGACTCTATTCCAGTCTGAAAACCATGGCGATTGGTCAGACCCGTGACATTGTCTTCATGAGCCAGTTGCCAGATGCGCTGCTGTGCCTGGTGGGATTCGGTGATATCAGAAATGACACCGCGCCAGCCACCCTTGACGGTGGGCTTGGCGGTGATTGCCCACCAGACGGTGCGCTGATTAATACACATCGGGACTTCAATATCGCGGAAAGCCCTACCTCCCTTCAAGGCAGTACTCAGCGCGGTATACGCTGAGTGTGCAAGTTTCTGGATGTTGTCTGTGAGCCGGGCTTGACTGAGTTGCACCAGAGACAAAAAATCGGTGCTGCCCAGCTCTTCGCTGTCATTGCCAAACAGTTCAGATAACTTGTTATTGGTACGGCGAAATGTCAGCTGGGCATCGACTTCCCACAACACATCGGCGGTGCTTTGTTCAAAATCATTCAGCAACAGGCTGATGACTTGCTTCTGGTTGTCTGAGGTCATTTCTGCCAGAACGTGAGCGCGGAATACCCTTCCGGCGTGAACAATACTGACGAGGAGAATCGTCAGGTACATCAGCAACAGCAGAATCAGATAAAGGCGCGACGCCAGATCGGAGCTGGCCAATGCGATCACTGATGCCGCGCCGAGGATACCGGTAAATAGCTGGGCTGCAGCAGGCAGTGTATACAGCGCAAACCCGCCTGCGCACATCATCCCTGCACTGATCGCAGTAAGAAACAGTTGCTGCTCAGCAGAGGCTTGATGGAACAGAAATGCGGGGGGAAGTGCCCATAGCAGAGCGATGAGTCCGGCATGCCAGGTGGCACGATGAAGGGTTTGCTCACGGGCATATTGCGGTGGTTGCGGGCGTTTGACCATACGGTACCAGCCGACCACTGAGGTTCCCATCAGCAGCGATATCAGGGTGGACCAAATCAGAATGATCGCAGGGTGGACAATGCCCCAGAGCACGATGGATGACAGTATGACGTTAAAAACATTGGCGACGGCATTGAGAGGCGTCAGTCGGGCGATGGTGAGCAGTTGCCTGGCCCGTAACCGGGCAAGGGTGTCTTGCGAGAGCTCCTGACCGCTGTCGCCATATTGATCGGCAGTGGCGGTGCTGGTCTCGGTACCCGTTTGCTCGGCGGTGCCGGGACGGTGGCGTAACAGCACACCCGGCAATATATCCTTCCAGGACAACACGTATCTCCATCTACTTGTTTGTCTGAAACAGGAATTCTACTGCTATGGCGGGTAAAAAACCCGTTTAATCTGATACTTGGCCCCGATTGCAGGAAATCGCGGTACGGTCGTTATATCGTCAGGTTGTGACGCATCGCGTCTGCTTCAGGTTTGCAAATCCGGCGCTGTGTTTGCAACAGCTGCCAGATCACAACTTCCGCCGCCTCAGGCTTCAGCCGCGTGGGCGGCATCCTTCATGACGGTCGCCAATGTGACATAGGTTACCGTCCATGCGTCTTTGGTTGCAGGGGTAAAGTCCGGGCCAAGGCCCTGCTCCAGCGTCCACAGCAAGGCGGCAGCGACCGTGTCGTAATGCGCGTCGGTGACGCCGTATTCAAGGTGGCGAACCCCCAGATTCTGCACGGCCGGTAGGATGGCTTCGAGATTGTTGAGGCTGCGCACGGCGACACCAATCATGGTCATCAGTTTGGCACCCTGTTCCGTGATGTCGCCCTTGAACATCGGCCGTACTGACGGATCCAGTTCAAACAGGCGGTTATAAAACAGTTCGGCAGCCGTGTCGGCGATGGGTTCAACCTTGGCGAAGCTGTCTTGTACAAGCGTAATCTGTTCCGGTGTCATGTTCTCTCCATTACTTGTGGTTGTTTGGGTGTTGGTATTGTTATTGATGGTCGTTGTTTGATGGCTGGCTACCGTGTATCCGAAGCATCCCGTATGCCAGAAAATATTTTCCATCTTATTCATCAGGTTACAAAATTTTGTTGATGAAAATCAGATTGTGGTAAATAAAATATTCTTATTATGGTGCGTGATGAAATGGCCAAGCACCGGACTGGATCATCGCCGACAGATGGTTCCTATTGTTGTGTCCAGGGGTACAAACCAGCTTCGTGATTCGACACCATTCAAAAGCCCAGAGCGGATAGCGGATTAAATAGAGGATCTCTGTACACGATCAACACAAATGCAGTCTTGTGTCGGGTAGTGCCAGCCAATATCAATGTCCCACAGCCGGGTGCCGTATTTACGTTCTGGAGAGGGCTGTTGATAAGCCGGTTTGGGATCCTGGCTGAGGCACTGTTCGATCAAGGCAATCAGCGGTTTGCCGGTCTGTTGCTGCAGTTGTAATGCCGCCTCCAGCGCCGTTGTTTCCCAGTCAACCCGGATCGGCACGGGTGCGGCGGCGGCAATATGATTCCAGGCGGTGTCGATGCTATCGGCGTAGGGGACGTAAGGTTTGATGTCGATGATGGGCGTTTGATCGAGCAAATCGACACCACTGACCAGTAGAGTGTCCGTCTGGACATGTTCGATTTTAACTAACGACTGTCCGATAGCGTTGGGGCGATGACTGCTGCGGGTGGCAAAGACGCCGAGTTTACTGTTGCCTCCCAAACGCGGCGGTCGTACTCGCATGCGTGGCACGCTGCCCGGTGCTGCCATGGCCTGATGAAACAGGAAAATCAACCAAACGTGGCTGACCTGTTCGAGTCCGTCAAAGGCCAGCGGATCATTAAAAGGCGGCAGCAGTTGTATTTCTCCCACCGCCGCTGGTGCGAGCATGGGCTGTCTTGGAATAGCAAATTTTTCCCGGAACGGAGTATGGGCAATAGCCACTGGTGATAACGAATACATATCTGGCTGACGTCTCTGCAGATGCTGTGCTCCCGGCGGAGCAAAGCGGCCAGTATATCGCTCCGGTAGCGCTGTTGCAGTCTCTACTGCTGTGGTAATACCTGTCGGAGAATGATGGGCATGTGAAGTCATGAGTGAACATGGTTAAATTGCAGTACAGGGTTCTCGGGTTGCAGAGAACTGGAGTTGGTCTGAATACAGGAAACGGTTGAATGAGTGATCAAGCAGAACCCCGCTTTTCATCGCTGACAGTACGTTTGCAAGACTGGTGGTCGGACGGCAGCACGGTGCGTACCGGTGTGTTGGTATTACTGGTGATCTATTTACTGGTGTCGCTGGTGTTGGGATTTATCTGGAGCAGTGAACCGGATGCCTTTGCCGTCCGGGAATCCGCCAATAGTCGTGCGGAAGCCATGGGAGTAAGCCCGGTGACCGGGTTTACCACCACCAGTACGCTGATTACGATAACCGATACCCTGCTACACAAGCCGGGCGGCTATCTGAGTAACGATGTGTTTCCTCCTGGTGTCTGGCTCGACAACGTTCCCAATTGGGAATTTGGCGTACTGGTTCAGGTGCGGGATTTTTCCCGGGCATTACGCAAGGACTTCAGCCGCTCTCAAAGTCAGTCAACGGAAGACAAGGATCTGGCCATCGCAGAACCACAGCTGAATTTTGATAACGAGAGCTGGGCGGTGCCTTCCACCGAGTCGGAATACGGTCGTGGACTGGATGCCCTGGAAGCTTATTTGCAGCGGTTGTCAGACCCGAATGAACAAACGGCTCAGTTTTATGCCCGTTCTGACAACCTCCGGCAATGGCTGCTGGATGTTGAAACCCGCCTTGGCAGCTTGTCGCAGCGACTCAGTGCATCGGTCGGCAAACGCCGTCTGAATACTGATCTGGCAGGGGACAGCGCCGCTCGTCAAGCGACCCCAAGCGACTACGATCAAGAAGTGAAAACCCCATGGCGTCAAATTGACGATGTTTTTTATGAAGCCAGAGGCAGTGCCTGGGCGCTTTCCCATCTGTTGCGGGCTATCGAAGTTGATTTTAACGACGTGTTGGAAAAGAAAAATGCTCTGGTGAGCTTGCGCCAGATTATTCGTGAACTGGAAGGCACCCAGGAAGCAGTCTGGTCGCCAGTCATTCTGAACGGCAGTGGTTTTGGGCTGTTCGCCAATCATTCACTGGTGATGGCGTCTTATATTTCTCGTGCCAATGCTGCCATCGCCGACTTGCGAGAGCTGCTCTCCCAAGGCTGATTTATATCCCATCAAACTGGCTGTCAGATCAGCTCTGGTCTGACAGCACCTCTATTTACTTCCTGTCTGTCTCAAAATCGCTGTCACACAAGTGTCATATTTGAGCAACCTTTTTGAAATATTTCGGAAACATACTGCAGCCTCAAAATAGGGTGCGGGTGATTGTTTGTTAGCAGTTCATCACCGAAGCAATGTCGGCAAACCTCTGGAATTCCGGCGCTCCTCGGCGAAATGCCACTCTTTTATCCCGAACTTAATATCCCAAAATCTTTCAGGGGGCTCAATGAAACCGACACGAGTGTTGCTTACCGCAGCGTCAACGCTTTTCGTTTCTCAAGTGATGGCTGGTGAAGCCGTATTTTATATCACCGAAGACGGTGCATCCATGCGTGATGTAGCAGTCAGTGTTGATGGTCAAAAGCAATTGATCGGTAAAACCGGTTTTGTCAGTTTCGATATCAACAGCGGCGCTCACAAAGTTGAATTGTCCAAATTTGGGGAATGGCTGGGTGACTTTGAGTTCAATACCGATAGCGGCGATCAGAATGCCGAAATCCAGGTAGATGTTCTGGGTGGCGAAGCCCTCGAAGACGTACTCGTTTACACGCCGGGCCAGGACGAAACTCCAGCGCTGGGGCAGATTTCCGGTTATCTGCAATCGGAAGAAACCGGTGGCGCAGTGACTGGCGCAAGCATCTCGCTGGTTGGCACCGACCTGGCGGTTGTCACCGATGAAGATGGTTTCTTCTCTTTTGAACTGCCACGTGGCAACTACGATGTCGCTATTGCCCACCCGAACTATGGTCAGCAGACCGTCAGTGGTGTGCGCGTGATGGCCAACGTCAACACCGGCGTTAACCTGACGCTGGGTATGTCTGGCAACGGCGTGATCGAAGAAGTGGTTGCGGTGGGTTCCTACATTCCATCGACGGCAACAGCTCAAGAGCGTGATTCATCAGCCGTGCTCGATTCCATTGGCTCAGAGCAAATGGCTCGCTTTGGTGATTCAAGTGCAGCATCTGCCCTCAAGCGCGTTGCGGGTGTCGCCGTTGCTGGCGGCCAGTTCGCTATTATTCGTGGTATGGCTGGTCGTTACATTTCTTCCACATTGAACGGTAGCCTGATGCCAAGTACCGATCCAATGCGTCGTGACGTGCCTCTGGATTTGTTCCCTTCTTCAGTACTGGGTGGCATTGATATTCAGAAAAGCTTCACGCCGGATCTTCCTGGAGACTCTACTGGTGGTGCGATCCGCATGACCACCAAGGGCATGCCCGAATTCACTGGTGGTAAGGCAAGCGTCAAGCTGGGCATGAACTCCCGTACAACTTTCAGTGACGTTAACAGCTATGAAGGCGGTGGTACTGATTTTTTGGGTGTTGATGATGGTACCCGTGAGCAGCCGTCTTATGCCGACAGCTTCACCGATGGTGGCTACAACGTACCTACTTTTATTACAACTGACGAACGTATCAAGTTGACACAGTCTTTTGATCATCAATATGGCGTTCAACAGGTGCAAGCGAAACCAGATCGTGGCTTCGCTGTATCCTACGGGCATGTTGCTGAAGGGAATGACGCAACTCACGGTGTGTATGGTGCATTCAGTTACGGCGATGAGTGGACTGCACGTCACGATGCGCAAGTGAACGACCTGAGTGAAGTCGGCACTTATGAGCGTACCAAGCGTAATATTGATTTGGCAGGTTACTTCTATTACGGCATCGAGAATGCAGACTTGTTGCTTGAAAGCAAAACCGTTTTGCTGCGCAAGACTGACGATACGACCAAAGTGAGTCAGATCGTTGACGAAGGCAAGGATCAGGAGCTGAAATCAACCCTGCTGCAGTGGGTTGAACGCCAGTATCTGGGACAGCAATTTTCCGGTACGCATTACTTTAACCTACTGGGTGATGATACGGTTCAGTGGCGTGCAGGTATTGCCCAGACTTCTCGGTATGAACCAGATCGCCGTAGTTATACCTACGGTCGTGCAACGGGTACCAATAACGACTTCGCTTTCCAGGGAACGGTTGAACGTCGTTACTCTGATCTGACTGAAACAACGGTTGATCTTGGTTCCGATATCACCAGTGAAATCATGCTGAACGACCTTATGTTGAAAGCCAAGGCGGGTTTCAGTTACACCACCAAAAGCCGGGATGTAGAACTGGCGCGATATGCGAATCGTACTGTCAATGGTAACGCCGTTGATGCTACCGCAAGCCTGGATGATATCTTCAGCGATGCAAATGTTGATGATGGCGTAGTGACTTTTACGGGCACGACAGCTTCTACCGATAGCTATAATGCGGATGAAGACACTGTGGCGCTGTATGCCTCGGGCGAGCTGGATATGGATACCCTGTCCGTACTGGCAGGTCTGCGTTATGAAAGTATTTCTCAGGAACTCCGCTATCCGAACTCTGCCGACTCCTCCAATACGCTGGATGAAAGTTATGTGTTACCGGCGTTGTCTGCCAACTGGCGGGCAACGGAAGAAACGCAACTTCGAGCCAGTATTACCCAAACAATCTCTCGTCCGGGTATTACTGAGCGTTCAGAGTCTATTCAATACGATCCTGAAACCGATAAGCCGATGACCGGTAATCCTGATCTGGAAATTTCGGATATCACCAACCTGGATCTGCGTGGCGAATACTATTTTTCGGAAGAAGAAAGCGTCACCGTTGCCTTGTTTTATAAGGATGTAACCAGCCCTATTGAGCGCTCAGTGGTTGATGGCGATGGCAGTGCGGCAACCGGTTACACCTATAACAATGTGCCTAGTGCAGAACTCTCCGGCCTTGAAATGGACTTCCGTATCAATGCGTTGGAAACGGATCTCTGGAGTGGCTTTGTTTCTGGCAACTTCGCTTATGTGGATTCTAATGTTGATCTGTCCGGTTCCGAAGCGGAGCGCCTTGAAGGTACTTCATCTCGGGAATTACAGGGGCAATCAAAATATCTCGGAAATCTGCAATTTGGTATTGACGAGCTGTCGACCGGTCAATCCCTGACTCTGCTGGTTAACTATTTTGACGATCGCATTTATGCGACCAGTCGTGGCGAGCTGGCGCCGATCATGGAAGACGGTCGTACCACCTTTGACATTGTGTATCGCTACGATGTCAGCGAAACCCTGGCTGTCAAAGCCAAGGTTGCCAACATCACTGATGAAGCCGTGACGTATTCACGAGATGGCAAGGCAATCGAAAGTTATTACGTTGGTACCGACTTTAATGCTTCCGTCGAGTATCAATTCTGATTTTTGTAATCGTAGTGACATGAAAGTGCACGAGACTTTGTGCACTTTCTAAAGCAATCGTTCTTAAATTGAGGAAGATAGAATGAATCTGAATAAAAATTACCTGGCAGTTGCTATTGTGGCAGCGACACTGGTTGGTTGTGGTAGCGATAGTGATAGTAATAACGATGACACTCCAGTCTCAGAGACACCAACGTTCCTGGAATGTAACACTGCCGGTGATCAGTGTGTTGTCACTGGTACCATCAACGAAGACTTCACCATGACTGCGGATGTTCAGTATGTTCTGGACGGTCTGGTACGTGTTGGTCGTGGTAATACCTCTTTCACTGCAGCGTCTGATGTCACTGCAGCTCAGGCTGACGGCGTCACTCTGACCATCGAGCCAGGTACTGACGTTCGTGGTTCTGACGATGGCGTTCTGATCGTGACTCGTGGTAACAAGCTGATGGCTGAAGGCACCAAGGATGCGCCGATCACTTTCAGCTCTTTGGCTGACGAAAACTTCGACGGTCTGGGAGAGTGGGGTGGTGTGATCATCCAGGGTCTGGCTCCTCAGTATGGCCAGGGTGGCACCGGGGCCTGTTTTGCTGACGGACCTGATGACACTACCGTTTATGACGAAACAGCCGTATGTAACGTACAGGGTGAAGGCGGCGACGGCGTAGGTTACTACGGTGGTAATATCCCAGCTGACAACAGCGGTGTGCTGAAATACGTTCGTATTGCTGAAGCCGGTAAAGTTGCTGGTCCAAACAATGAAGTGAACGGTCTGACCCTGATGGGTGTTGGTCACGGTACTACTATCGATTACGTACAGGTTCACAACAACCTGGATGACGGTATCGAGTGGTTCGGCGGTACTGTTAACGTAACTCACGTAGTTCTGACTGGTAACGACGACGACGATATCGATTTTGATACTGGCTACAAAGGCAACATTCAGTTCGCTATCGTGCGCAAAAACCCTGATCTGACTACCCCTAGCGGTTCTAACGATCCACGTGGTATCGAAGCCAACTCCTCCAATGAAGAGTACGTTCCTGAGACTGAAGGCGCTCTGGCCAACATTACTCTGGTAGGTGCCAAAGTGACTGCTGGACAATACGGTATGCGCTTGCGTGGTGCTCTGACGACTCGTATCTATAACACTGCAGTTGTGAACTGGGAATCTTGTGTACGCGTAGATGACGCAGAGACGGGTACTGATGCTGGTACTATTGACAGCAACGTCACTCTGGTTAACGTTATCGGCGATTGTGCTCCAGATGGCTTCTACACCAAGCGCGCTGCTGATTCTGAAGTTGGTGTTGTTGGTGCTGTTGCCATTGACCTGACGGATGCGGCTGCTTTGACGGCAACGACTGAGTACACTGTCAGCTCTTGGGAACCTGTTGATAACGGTTCAGGTTTCGCTTTTGAAAACACCAACTATGTTGGCGCTGTTGCTCCTGGTACCGCTGCTGCTGATGCATGGTGGGCTGGCTGGGTAATCGATGGTTCTCTGGATGGCATTGCTGATCAGGATGCTCCAGAAACAACTTTTGCTGAGTAATCGAATGGACAGCCTCTTTGAATAAGGGGTGAGTTCTACAAATAAAAACGGCGCCCTCGGGCGCCGTTTTTATTGCTATTGCTAACGCGATTGTCATTTATGGATGTCATGATGGCTATCTATACAAGATATGTTGCAGAGTGTGAGCAATGTAACAGAAATGTCATATTGCTTGAGTAGTGTGCGCATTCAAATTGGGGAGTCTGTTTCTACAACAGGCATCACGGAGTCTATACGGGTAATACATATGCCAATGCAACTGCGAACTCGAAATATTCTGGCCGCAGCCATTCTCAGCGCCGGTGTTGTGTTTGGCGCAACTGCCGCCGATGTGAACACGGCGATCGATAAGGGTGTCAGCCGCGTTAATAGCGCACAGGCGTCTCAGCAAAAAATCGATTCTATCGATAACAGCATTCGTGCTGCGGAGCGCGAGTATCGCGGTGTTGTCAAGGAAGTAGACGGTTTGAAGGTCTACGTCGAACAGCTCGACAAGCAGCTTGCGGCTCAGGACAACGAGCTGGCTGGTATCGAAGACAGTATTGAAAAAGTAACCCTGGTCGAGCGGCAGATTACACCATTGATGCTGCGCATGATCGATTCCATCGATCAGTTTGTCAAAGTCGATGTGCCTTTTCTGGTCGACGAACGTTCCAAGCGCGTAGAAGGTCTCAAGGCGCTGATGGGTCGTTCTGATGTAACGGTTGCGGAAAAATACCGCAAGGTCATGGAAGCCTATCAGGCTGAAATTGACTATGGCCGTACCATCGAGTCCTATCGTGGCACGCTGGATGGTCGCGAAGTGGATTTCTTGCGCGTTGGTCGTATTTCCCTGATGTATCAATCCCTTGATGGCAATGTTCTGGGTGTCTGGAACAGCGCTGCAAAACAGTGGGAAATGCTTGAGCCATCCATGAAAAGCAAGCTGATGGCGGGTATCCGTATTGCGCGTGAGCAAGCTGCGCCAGATCTGATCAAAGTACCTGTTGCTGCACCTCAGGAGGCCAAATAATGAATTTCAAGGCAATCGTACTCTCTGCCGTCATGGCTCTGGGTGTTAACACCGCTGTTGCTGCCGAGGCGGTCTCTGTTGATTCACTGCTGAACTTGGTCAAGCAGGGTCAGGCACGTGATAACCAGGAGTTTAAAGAGCGCCTCAAGCGTTTCAATTCCGATAAGGTTACCCAGGAAAAGATGCTGGCGGACGCCAAGCGTGATCGCGACAACCTATTAAAAGACAGTGAGCGCAAAGAAGCTCAGTTTCAGACTAACGAAACGACCGTGGCAGAAGCGCAAGAACGTCTGACTAACCGCATGGGTTCTCTGAAGGAACTGTTTGGTGTTTTGCAGCAGGTGGCGGGCGACACCAAATCGGTGTTTGAAGGCTCTGTTGTCAGCTCTGAACTGCCTGGGCGTGATGTGTTTTTGCGTGATCTGATCATCACTGCCGGTTCTTCTTCCAAGTTGCCATCCATCGAACAACTTGAACAGTTGTGGTTCGAGATGCAGCGTGAAATGACTTATAGCGGTCGTATTTCCCAATACACTGCCGCTGTGGTTGTACCGACGGGTGAAACCACCCAAAAAGAAGTGATCCGTGTTGGTGGTTTTAACGTGGTATCTGATGGCAAGTACCTGAACTGGGATCTGGATTCAGGTCGTCTGGTTGAGCTGGACAAGCAACCGGGTGGGCGTTACACCGGCCCGGCTGCAGAGCTGGAAAGTGCTTCCGGTACGACGCTGACCAGTTTCTGGATTGACCCTTCCCGTGGTCAGTTGCTGAAAATTCTGGGTCAGTCACCTGAGCTGGGTGACCGTGTTGACCAGGGTGGTGTGGTTGGTTACATCATTATTGTTTTGGGTAGCATTGGTATCTTGCTGGCGGTTTGGCGCATGCTGGTGCTGATCGCTGAAGGTAGCCGTATTCGCAAGCAGATGGCGTCTGATACGCCGCGTGAAGACAACGCTCTGGGCCGCGTGATGGCAGTATTCCAAGCCAACAAGGACGCTGACATTGAAACGCTGGAATTGCATCTGGGCGAAGCCATTTCTGCTGAAGTGCCGAAGCTGACGCGGGCCATTGGCTGGATCAAGATTATCTCGGTGGTTGCACCGCTGCTGGGCTTGCTGGGTACGGTAACCGGTATGATCGATGTGTTTGAAACCATGTCCCTGTTTGGTACCGGTGATCCAAAATTGATGGCTGGTGGTATTTCCCAGGCATTGGTAACGACGGTTCTGGGTCTTGTTGCTGCGATTCCTTGTGTGTTTTTGCACACCCTCACCAACAACCGCAGTCGCGAGTTGATGATGATTCTGGAAGAGCGAGCGACGGGTATTCTGGCTCGCCAGTCTGAACAACAACACGCTAAAGCGGCGTAGTCATCATGTTTGGTGAACTGTACGAACCCGTTTACCTGTTCATGGAGCGTGGAGGCGATGTCCTCTACGCCATCTGTGGGCTGGTTTTTATTCTATGGTTGCTGGTTCTTGAGCGTGTTGGCTACTTCCTGTTCGTTTACCGCACGTCTGTAAAGACGGCATTGACCGAATGGGAGGCGCGTAACGAACGTCGCTCCTGGACAGCGCATCAGATTCGTCAGGATCTGATTGGTCAGCTGTCTTTTGAACTCTCTGCCAATATGAGCACCATCAAGATGTTGATCGGCCTGGCACCGCTGTTCGGATTGCTGGGTACTGTCAGTGGCATGATTGAGGTATTCGATGTTATGGCGTTCCTGGGTAATGGTAGTCCCAAGGCCATGGCATCCGGTATCTCCAAGGCTACGATTCCGACCATGGCTGGTATGGTTGGTGCTATTACCGGTGTGTTTGCCCAGTCCTTGCTGGATCGCTATATCAAGCGTGAAAAGATCCGCATAGAAGACAAGCTGACCTTCGATCACTAATTCAAGAGAAGATTGCTATGAGACGCGGTTTTTCAAATTTGACCCCACAGGCTGAAGAAGGCGAAATCGACATTACGCCGATGCTGGACGTAGTGTTTATCATGCTGATCTTTTTCATCGTGACGGCTTCCTTTGTCAAGGAATCCGGTATCGAAGTGAATCGTCCTGATGCCAGTACTTCGACCGCCAAACCACGTGCGAATATCCTGATTGCCATCAATGATCTTGGTGAAATCTGGATTAACAAACGCCATGTCGATGAAAGCCAGGTACGGGCCAACATCGAACGTATGCATGCCGAAAACCCGCAGGGTACGGTGGTAATTCAGGCGGATGAGGAAGCTAAAACCAAGCAGTTGGTCGCCGTTATGGATGCTGCACGGGCCGCTGGGGTATATGACGTATCTCTGGCAACAGAGGAGCGCTAGCTATGTTCCCAACCCTGCTACGCTTTGGTGCAGCCCTGGCCGTTGCAGCGGTTGCGACCTTTGCCGTTTTCTGGATGATGCAGAGCCTGATCAGTACTGGTGGCTCTGTACTCAACGAGAATGATTTTGGCCGCATCGAAAGCTTCGTCATGAGCAAGCCGGACGATGAGGTTCGAACCAAGGAACGCAAACCGCAAAAGCCGCCGGTGGCTGCAAAAGAGCCACCCAAGCCTGATATGCCAAAACCCCAGGTTGCCAAGGCATCCGCTGAAGGATTTGATGTGGGCGGGTTTGATATGGGGGCTGAACTGAATGTCGATGCCGGTTTGTCTGGTGGTTCTGGCGATGGTGATTTTTTGCCAATCGTTAAAGTCGCTCCTAACTATCCGCGTCGCGCCGCCCAGAAAGGCATCGAAGGATACGTCGTTGTGGAATTTACGGTGACGAGTCTGGGAACCGTGGTTGACCCTGTCGTCATTGAAGCGGCTCCGCCAAACATTTTCGACCGTGAAGCGCTGTCTGCTGTGAAGAAATTCAAGTACAAGCCAAAAGTGGAAAATGGGAAACCGGTAGAGGTAAAAGGTGTCCGCAATATTATTCGCTTTGAACTTGAGAAAAACGGCAGATAACCGGAGGTAGCATGAAAAAGCCAATCGCCTTGTTGAATGCTGGTTTAATGGTATTCACTCTGTCTTTTGTGAGTGTGGGCGCTTCCAGCGTCCAGGCTGAAGAGCAATCCAGTGCCGATACAGGCAAGCCGCGTGTCCGTCGCTCTGCGACCATGCGTCCGGTTATTTACAAAAAACTGGATGGTGCTCGTGAACTGGCCGATGCCAAAAAATACAAGGAAGCACTGGAAGAACTGCAGTCTCTGGAGAAGCGCAAACGTAACTCCTATGAGACCGCCATGACGTACAACATGTATGCGTACGTTTATTTTAACCAGGAAAAATACAAGGATGCGTCTGCTGCTTACGAGCAGGTGTTGTCGGTCGATAATATCCCTGAAAGCCTGGAGCAGACAACGCTGTACAGCCTGGCCAAGTTGTATCTGATTCAGGAAAACTACAAGAAAGCACTGGTTCCCTTGAACAAGTGGTTCACTATTGTTGAGTCTGCCAATGCCGAATCCTACGTGCTGCGGGCCCAGATTTATTTCCAGATTGAGCAATACAGCAAGGCATTGCCAGATGTGAAGAAGGCAATTGCCATGACCAAGGAAACGGGTAAAGTTCCTCGTGAAAACTGGTTGATGCTGGAACGGGCAGTCTATTATCAGAACAAGGATTTCAATAATCTGGCTCGTTGCCTGCAAGATCTGGCAACCCTGTATCCGAAGCCACAATATTGGGTGCAGTTGGCGGCCGTCTACAGTGAGTTGAATCAGCCAAAAAAAGAACTGGCAACTCTGGAAACCGCGTTTGAGCAAGGCATGCTGACCAAGGAAAGCGAACTGGTGAATTATTCACAAGCCTTGCTGGGTCAGGATATTCCCTACAAGGCAGCCAATATTCTGGTCGCGGGTATGGAGAAGGGAGTCATCAAGGAAACGGCTCGTAATATGTCTTTGCTGGGTGATGCCTGGATGCTGGCGAAGGAATACGATCGTGCGATTGGCGTAATGACCAAGGCCGCTAACCTGTCGCATGAGGGCAGTGACTACTTCAAACTGGCTCAGATCCATACTGAACGTCAGGAATGGGATCTGGCACTGAAAAACGTTAACCTGGCAATCCAGCAAGGTGGGTTGCAACAGCCACATTCGGCCTTGATTCTGCAGGGTTTGGTGCTGTTTAACCTCGGTCAATTGACCGATGCCAAAGGAGCGTTTGCCAAGGCCCGCAGCTATGATGCCGCTGTTAAAACGGCGGATCAGTGGATCAAGTATATTGAAGGCGAAGAACAACGCCGGGAATATATGGCTGCGTCGTCCTGATCAGACGAGAAGCCTGTCTAACAGCCCAGGGCCAGGCAGGCTCTGGCTCCCAGACATAAAAAAACCGCTCATATAGCGGTTTTTTTATGTCTCTAATATGTCGGCAAGATCCTTGGCCAGGGCAAGAGCAGAGCTGATATTGTCTGCCAACAAGAGGCTGTCTGGCCGGTAAATCAGTAAAAAAGCATCGCTCAATTCGATGCTGACGGTGTCGTGTTGTTCAAGCCAATGACTGAAATTACCGTTCAGTTTTATCCGTACCGCATGGGGTTTGATGGCAGCGATCTTCCATTGGCGCAGGGATGGTGGCAGCTCAGAGGTCTTCAAATGGATGAAAGCATCAGGCTGTGGATCTATAAACTGGTCGAGTTGACGTGATTGATGATTTTTTGCAGGTGTGGCCTTCAGTTTGCCAACGTGTTTACTATCGCACTCGATCAGGATCAGCGTTTGTTGGGAGATGCCGCTGGCGGCAATCACCGGGTAGTCCATGATCTTGTACGCTCGCCCGTGCCAGTGACCGCGGAGTTGGTGCCGCCCGTGGCGAATCTGGCTGTGGTGAAACAAGTCAAATCCGGCGGCTCTGAGTTCGCGATCCAGGGCTGCGTAACCTTGATATTCCGCGTCAATTTGTTGTGCCAGTTGGCGGCGGGATTTACCTGCTTCGTCCTGGGTCAGATACAACAGGGTGCCAATGGTGCCAGCCAGTAAAAACACGATCAGCACGGATAAGACAATGGTCATAACAGATTCGTTTTGGCTCGGATTTGAGTGGAGTGTACCATCTCAGAGGTTTCCCCCGAGCTGGAAAGATCCGGCCAGCATCCAGCCCAAAGGAATAGAAGTGTGAGTACACCCCCTGACGTTATGTTTCAGACGCTGTCCGCCAAGGGCGGCTTCAAGATTGGTCTTGTGAGCCTGAACCGCGACCGGGCGATGAATGCATTAACCCGAGATATGATCCAGGCGATAGGACGCCGGTTGGCACGCTGGCAGCAGAGCAAGCGTATTGTTGCTGTCGTTATTCGTGGCGAGGGGCGCTGTTTCAGTAGTGGTGGTGATATTCGCCAGCTTTACGATGGCATTGCCTGCGCTGATGCCAACGGACTCAAGCGAGCGGATCAGTTTTTTGAGCTGGAATACAAAACCAATATACAGCTGCATCGGTTTACCAAACCACTTATTGCCTGGGGGCACGGGTATGTAATGGGTGGGGGACTCGGGTTGTTTCTGACCGCCAATCACCGTATTGGTACTGAGTCGATGCAGCTGGCCTGGCCAGAGGTGCGTATCGGACTTTTTCCGGATGTACTGGGTACCTGGTATTTGTCGCGTATAGATTCGGCTCTGGGTCACTGGATGGGATTAACCGGCGCACCTGTCAATTCGACTGATGCCTTGTCTCAGCATTTGATCGACTATCAGCTGGCAGATGGCGATCTTGAAGCAATGATTGGGCAATTACGCCAGCTTAGCTGGAGTAGCCGCACGCCCGACAATCAACTGCTGGTGCGTACCTTGTTAAGCCGCTTGCAGTCCCAGTCGGCTGTTATCGCACCAGCCAGTGACTGGCAGCGTACACAGTCCGTTATCACAACAATGATGGAGCCTGTGATCAGGCAGGGAAAGGTAGCACTACCGGCTGCGAACCCGTATCAGGATGACTGGATCCAGCGCGGGTTAACGCAGCATCATGCTGGTTGTCCGGCATCGGCCAGACTGGTAGTTAAACAGCTTGCTGCCGGCTGGCGTATGAGCCTGGTCGAAGCCGCACGACTGGAATTGGCAATGGCCTGGCAAGCTTGTCGGCATCCGGATCTGGTCGAAGGTATTCGGGCATTGCTGATTGAACGAGGGTCGACCCCCAGATGGCAGCATGCAACGCCAGCCAGCGTCCCTGATGGCTGGATAAAAGCGCTGATGGCATCACCGTGGGAGCGGCAACACCATCCTTTTGCGGATCTGTAACCTACGCCGATTCTGGCGAGCGGGTGGCAAAGGGCAGTGGGGTTGTGGTAATCGGGGTGTCGTTTTCGAGCGTCAGTGCTCCTTGTGGCTCACCATTCAAAACCAGTAAACCACGATCCCCACTCCAACTGGCCACTTCACCGACGGTTTTACCTGCAGCCTCGATATTGCTTAGCAGGCTTGGAGGCTGAAAAGCAGCTGAAGAGCCGGGCGTGCTGACAGCACCAACCAGCTGTTTCTTGGCTTTGCCAAGATATTGCACGCGGGCGACGACTTCCTGTCCGGTGTAGCAGCCTTTCTTGAAGTTGACGCCGCCCAGTTTATCCCAGGCGATATGCTGCGGTATCCAGTGTTCGACGCTCGCCTGGGTGACCCATACCAGTCCTGATTGAATATCGAGCTGTTGCCAGGCTGCGCTACTCAGTGGCACGGTATCCGTCAGGGAATCTGGCGCTGTATCAGCCCATCGTTCAACCCTGCCATCTGGCCAGTTCAGTAACAGCTGGCCGTCGATGTTGAGCACGGAGTGTTCCGCTTTGGGGTTTGGCATCTGGTAACCGAAGATGGCGGCCTGCAGTGGTGTTAGCGTTACCTTGTAAAACACTGCATATTTACCGAGGTGACGCTGAAATGATTCGGCCAGATCCGCCGCCAGTCGAAAGACGAAACGATCGTCTGTTCGAGCTAACAGAAAGTTGGCAACCATTCGCCCTTTGGCATTACAACAAGCCCCTAATGTCCACTGGCCATCGGCCAGCCCGGTAACATCACAAGTCAGTTGGCCTTGCAGCAGTCGGGCAGCATCAGGGCCTGTCACTTCCAACAGCGAGAAGCAGGGCAGCTGGTTATCTAACGGGGTTGGCGCAGTACGGATATTGTTCATAGATTCCTCCTTCAAACCAGTGTACCCCGGTTTGCGCTGCCGGGGCATGACCCACATGCGGTTAATACAGTCGATGTTGCAGGTTCAAGGAAGTTGTCGCGCTGGTATACTGAGGTCATTGAACAGGAGAGTAATGTGATCGACGAAACTGAAGTTAAACGTCTGTGGTGGCACAGTCGTCGCGGTATGCTGGAACTGGATGTGCTGCTGATACCTTTTGTTGAAAAAGTCTACCGCACGCTGGAGCGTGAAGATCAATTACGCTATCAGGCGCTGATTGAGCATGAAGATACCGATTTGTTTGCCTGGTTTCTGGAGCGGGTTGTTCCGGAAGATCCAGAGATCCATAAAATTGTTTTGCGGGTGCTGGAACATGCACGAACCCCCTGAGCTGGCATGGCAGCTTCGAACCGGGCGCTGGCAGATCGTACTGGATGTGCTGGCACTGCTGGCGTTTTGCATGATGCTGTCTGTGTTCCGTTACGGTCTATGGCTGACATTGTTTGCCAGCCTGCTGACGGTTGCGGTTTACTGGCTCTGGTACTGGAAACAAGACCCTGTTATCTGCTTGCAGAAATTACCGGAAAGCGACATGACAGCCGCTTTCCCGCAGTGGCGGCTGATATACCGCAGTGGCAATATCCGCCAGGTACGCTGGCGGTCGGGCAGTATCCGGCGTAGTCGTTTACTGGTATTGCGGTATTCGATCTGGCCTTGGCAAGGTTTGGTGTTACGCTGCCGTGACTTTGAGTCTGTGCAGCATTTCAAGGCGCTGCAGCGAGTGCTTTACAGTGAGCTGTAACTGTCGGTCGTGCTGTTATTAAGGCGAACTGACGTTAGACGTTAAAGTTCTCCCAGTTCACGCAGATGTTTGGCTGTTATGACAGTGTCAAATGCTCTTGGTAACGGATTGGGGTAGTCTCGGCTGTAGTGCAAGCCCCGGCTTTCGCGTCGCAGCAGAGCGGAGCGAATGATAATTTCGGCGACGTCGACCAAGTTGCGCAGTTCCAGCAAATCGGCTGTAACCCGATGATGGCTGTAGAATTCCTGAATTTCCTGCCGTAATAATTGTACCCGATGCTTGGCGCGCAGCAGCCGCTTGGTGGTTCGGACAATCCCCACGTAGTCCCACATAAAGCGGCGCAATTCATCCCAGTTGTGGGCAATTACCACATCTTCATCAGAATCCGTCACCAGACTGGCATCCCAGGCGGGTACGTCAGGAATGTCGGGCACCGAGTTCAGACTGTCAATAATATGCGTGGCTGCTGACCGGGCATAAACCAGGCATTCGAGCAAGGAATTGCTGGCCAGACGGTTGGCCCCGTGTAATCCGGTGCAGGCCGTTTCACCAATCGCGTAGAGTCCGTCGATATCCGTGCGACCAAAATGGTCGGTCACAACACCACCACAGGTGTAGTGCGAGGCGGGCACAATGGGAATCGGTTCACGCAGAATGTCGATACCCAGTTCCAGGCAACGCTCAAGGATGGTCGGGAAATGATGACGAATAAAATCAGCCGGTTTGTGGCTGATATCCAGATACAGGCAATTGGCCCCGAGACGCTTCATTTCGTGGTCAATGGCTCTGGCGACGATGTCCCTGGGGGCGAGTTCGCCACGGGCATCAAAACGATCCATAAAACGACTGCCATCGGGCAGTAATAACTTGCCACCTTCACCCCGTACGGCTTCGCTGATTAAAAATGATGTAGCGAGCGGATGATGTAAACATGTGGGGTGAAACTGGTTAAATTCCATATTGGCAATGCGACAGCCTGCGCGCCATGCCATGGCGATGCCATCGCCTGATGCTGTATCCGGATTGGTGGTGTATAAATACACCTTGCTGGCACCGCCGGTGGCCAAGACGGTTGCTCGGGCAGTAATCGCGGCGACCTTGCGGTTATCCTTATCGAGGAAGTAAGCGCCAATACAGGCTTGCCCATCGAGGCCGAGTTTGTCTCGAGTGATCAGATCGACAGCGATGTATTGGTGTAACAGGTGAAGATTGGGTTGTTCCTTGGCGCGGTCGATCAGAGTGTCTGAAATGGCCAGCCCGGTTGCATCGGCGGCATGAATGATACGCCTGGCGCTGTGGCCACCTTCGCGAGTTAAATGGAATCGTTGGTCGCCACCCTGTTCGGCAATGCCGTCAAGAGTGAAGGGCACGCCGGTATCAATCAGCCATTGAATGGCGGAAGCGGAATTTTCTACCGTAAAGCGCACCGCCGATTCGTTACACAGCCCGGCACCGGCAATCAGGGTGTCTGATACATGGGCATCGACACTGTCTGTTGCATCCAGTACACCAGCGACACCACCTTGTGCCCAGCGAGTCGATCCGCTATCAAGCTGATCTTTGCTGATCACGGCGACCTGCAAATGCGAAGGCAGCGATAAAGCCAGTGTCAGACCGGCAGCTCCGCTGCCGATGATGAGGACGTCGAAGGTCAGTTGTTCGCTCATTTTCACCAGCTTTCAGTTAACGGAATGGCTTTATAATGCCAGTCAAAGCGCTTACAGAACACTTGTTGCAGAAATATTCCTGAACTTTCCCAAAGAGGTTCGGTCTTTCATTTACAGCCACAATGGAGGCCCGTACAGTGACCAGCACAGCAATTTTGACAAAACAGCCCAATAAGGCGTCGGAACAAGGCATGACAGATCATCAAAATACGGACCGACAACTGGTCGCAAGGGTTCAGAAAGGGGATCGTCGCGCCTTCGATTTACTGGTGCTCAAATATCAACATCGCATCCTGTCACTGGTCGGGCGTTTTGTCTCCGACTTTGCTGAAGCGCAGGATGTGACCCAGGAAGCGTTTGTAAAAGCCTATAAGGCGTTACCCAATTTTCGTGGTGACAGTGCGTTTTACACCTGGATGTACCGGATTGCTGTGAATACAGCAAAGAATCATTTGGTCAGTCGTGGTCGTAAAACACCGACCCATGACATCGATCCAGATGATGCCGAGTTTTTTGGCGATTATAGTCCCATGCGGGATATTGAAACGCCGGATGGGCTGCTGCAACGGGATCAGCTGCGCGACGTTGTTTTCGGTGCGATAGAAGCATTGCCAGACGATTTGCGGATGGCAATTACATTGAGGGAAATGGATGGGCTCAGCTATGAAGAAATTGCTGAAGCAATGGATTGTCCAATTGGTACGGTTCGCTCCCGGATTTTCCGGGCTCGTGAAGCGATAGACAAGAAAATGCAGCCATTGCTGATGGCCACTGCTTGACGGTCTGGAAGGTAACAATAATGAATGATCGCATGAATGAATCTCTTTCGGCTCTGGTAGATGGTGAAGCCGATGAACTCGAAGTACGCCGTGCTCTGAATCAGTTTGAGCAAGATGAGGAGCTGCGTGAGCGCTGGAGCCGTTATCAGTTGATGGGTGCGCTGATGCGTGAAGAACCCGTCACCACGGTGGATTTGTCGAAAGGGATTATGCAGGCCATCGCGGGTGAACCCATGGATGAAGTACCTGCAAGGCAAACCAGCGATAACGATGACGCCCAGTCCCCGGTCATCGCAGAGCCGGGTCACTCGCTACGCAAGCGCAGTGGCTGGATTGCGTCTGGCGCTGTTGCCGCTTCCGTTACTTTGGCAGTGCTGCTGGGGGTGCGGGTAATCGATGAGGTCGGTTTGGTGAAAGCGGATGCTGTGGCGTCGGCTGATGTGCAAGCCGCAGAGAGCAAACGTGTCGCTGGCTCGGATATTACCGTATCGGCACCCGCGACCGCAGCGTTTGAAACCGGCCTGAATTTTAATAGCAGCAATGTCAGTCTGGCATCAATGGATACCAGTGCTGCTGAGTCGACATTGACGGAAGAGCAGTTACGCGATGCCCAGAATCGTCTGCATGACTATGTTATGCAGCACAGTGAGCATGCGGCACTGAATACTGGTCGGGGGTTAATGCCATTCGCCCGGGTAACCAGCTTTGAGCAAGGCGGAGACGCCCAGCAGTGAAGTCTGTCTGGTTTCTTCTGACCTTGGGACTGGTGTTGGCAACTCCTGCGAGTGCCGGTTCGGCAGGTTCGGGTGATCAGGCATCTGGCGTTGGTTCGGCTGCTGGGGCTGCAGGTTTCACTGACCCCAGACAGTGGCTTGAACGTATGTCTCATGCCATCAAGGAAACCAATTACCAAGGCGTTCTGGTGTTTGGCAACGACCAACTCTGGCACACCATGGCTATCAGCCACGCCATGGCGGATGGGATCGAGTATGAGAAAATCTCCCATCTGACGGGCAACCCGAGGGAAATCATTCGGGCCGGGCAAGACGTCAGTTGCACCCATCCTGATGACCAGGCACTGCGTCTTTATGATCAGTCTGCCAACCTGTTGTCAGGGATTGATCCTCATCTACCGGCACTGGATTCCTATTACCAGCTTCGACAAGCTCGTCCAGAGAGAATCGCCGGGCGTAATGCCTTGCAAATCCAGGTTATTCCAAACGATACCTTCCGCTTTGGGCAGAATCTGTGGCTAGACGAAGAAACCGGTCTGTTATTACGTTCCGATCTGGTTGACCGGTCGCGCAAGGTCATCGAACGCTACCAGTTTGCCCAGATTACCATCGGCCAGGCTATTCCAGCGTCAGAGTTTGAAGTACCTCCAGGCAGTCATCAATACGTATCACATCTTGCTACCCCTGGTGTTACTACGATGGTTGAACATCAGCAGGGTTGGTATCCGCAATGGGTGCCCCCTGGATTTGCCCTGTCGGTAGAGCGTGATGCTGCCAGCCGTGATGCATTGATGTACAGCGACGGTTTGTCAGCCTTTACCTTGTTTGTGGATCAGGTAGAACAGGATTCCATGCCTGATATGAGTCGGCGTTGGGGTGCGACCGCTGCGGTTGTTCGCCACCAGCGTGATGGTGAGCGTAATATGCGCATTACCGTTGTTGGTGAATTACCAATGGCGACGGCCAAGCGGATAGCTCTGTCTGTTCGCCATGCTGGTGACAATCCGGTGTCGGGGAGATAAGTCCATGCCACATGAAGTAGTTGAAGTAAAAGAAATCGCCGCCGGTGGCGTTTGGGTTGAAGGACTGCAGCAAAGTGCTTGCGGCAGTTGTAATGCCCGTTCCGGGTGTGGTCAGGCGACGCTCAGCAGTCTGGGCAAGCCGGTACGATTGTGGGTTGCGACGGAATATGTTCTTCAGCCAGGCCAGCAAGTGGTACTGGATTTGCCCTCCGGCAGTCTTGCGGCCAGCGCGGCCACACTCTACGGTACTCCGCTGATCGGCCTGATTCTTGGCGCAGCGGCCGGACAGGCATCCGGTGGCGATGTCGCTGCCTTGCTGGTCGGTGTGCTGGGTCTGGCGGGAGGACTTCTGCTGGCTCGTTACATTGCCAATCTGAAACGCCACCAGTGGCTTCCTGCAATTGTTTCTGTGTGTTCGGAATTCTGACCACAAAATCGAATCTATAGTACTTACTTGCTACGTTGGTTCACCATCACCTTGGTGTTAATCATCATCTCGGTATTGCTGTTAAGGGCTCTCTATGACCAGAATATTCAAATTACTGTTCCCCGTTGTCTTACTACTGGCTTCTGCGGTGCATGCCAGCTTGCCGGATTTTCGTGATTTGGTAAAAGAAGCGTCTCCGGCGGTTGTTAATATCAGTACGGTACAGCATGTCAGCGCCGGATTGTCCGGTTCCTATCAACAGCGCTACGGCTTGCCTGAGGATGTGCCTGAAATATTCCGGCACTTTTTCGGCGAGCAAATGCCTTCGCCGCGTGGTGAGCAGGAAAAGACATCACTGGGCTCCGGTTTTATCGTCTCCCATGACGGTTATATCCTCACCAATAATCACGTGATCAAGGATGCTGATGAAATTGTTGTCCGTCTGAATGATCGGCGCGAGCTGGAAGCCAAGTTGATCGGTGCCGATGAGAGTTCCGATCTGGCGTTACTCAAGGTCGAAGCTGATGATCTGCCGATTGTTGCACTGGGTGATTCCGATGCGCTGGAGGTTGGCGAATGGGTGGTTGCTATCGGCTCGCCGTTCGGTTTTGACTATTCCGTGACGGCAGGGATTGTCAGTGCCAAAGGACGCAGTTTGCCGAACGAAAATTATGTCCCTTTTATTCAAACAGATGTGGCGATCAATCCGGGCAACTCAGGTGGCCCACTGTTTAATCTGAATGGCAAAGTGGTCGGGATCAACTCGCAAATTTATACCCGCTCTGGTGGTTTTATGGGGGTTTCATTTGCGATTCCGATTAACGTGGCCATGGATGTTGCTGATCAGCTGAAGGAAAAAGGCAAGGTGAGTCGTGGCTGGCTGGGTGTGGTGATTCAGGAAGTCAGCAAGGATCTGGCCGAGTCGTTTGGACTGGATAAAGCAGCGGGCGCACTGGTAGCCCAAGTGGTTCCTGATAGTCCGGCGGAGAAAGCGGGTTTGAAAAGTGGCGATATTATTACCCGTTTTAATGGCGAGGCCATTTATCTGTCGTCTGATTTACCCCATCAGGTTGGCCGGGTAAAACCCGGCACCAGTGCCCGTATCGACCTGGTCAGAAACGGCAAGCGCAAACGCATTGATGTTGAAATTGGAGTGTTATCGAACGCGCAGACGCAAACGCTGGCATCCAATACCCCTCCCGGTGAATTCAACAGTGACGCAATGGGCGTTCTGGTGGCTGAACTGGACGACAGTCAGCGGCGCAAACTGGGTTCTGGCGGGGTTCTGGTCAAAGCGGTCAGTGATGGCCCTGCGGCAGTATCCGGTTTGATGCCAGGAGATGTAATCACCATGATTCACGGAGAAAACATCAACGATCTGGATGATTTTAAACAGGTCATTGCCGGGCTGCCAGGTGATCGTAATGTTCCGATGCGCATCATTCGCCGTGGTGCAGCGCTCTTTATCCCGTTACACGTACCGAAATAGCAGGCTCACTGTGACACAACAAAGGCAACCTCAGGGTTGCCTTTGTTGTGTCTGATTCGTTGTCGGCGCGGTCTGTTTGAGTCTTCATTAGCCATATATGCCGCTTTCAAGTAAAATCCCGCCCCATTTCTTTTGCTGCCTGGATGTCATTCTGTGAGCCACCTGGACCACATTCGTAACTTTTCCATCATTGCCCATATCGATCATGGCAAATCCACGCTGTCAGATCGGATTATTCAGATTTGCGGCGGCTTGACCAATCGGGAAATGCAGCAGCAAGTGCTCGACTCTATGGATATTGAGCGCGAGCGCGGTATCACCATCAAGGCCCAAAGCGTGACGCTGGATTATGTCGCCAGAAATGGCGAAACCTATCAGCTGAACTTTATTGATACCCCTGGGCACGTTGATTTCAGCTACGAAGTGTCACGCTCCCTGTCTGCTTGCGAAGGCGCATTGCTGGTGGTCGACGCGGCGCAAGGGGTGGAAGCTCAATCCGTTGCCAACTGTTACACCGCTATTGAGCAAGGTCTGGAAGTTCGCCCGGTATTAAACAAGATGGATTTGCCTCAGGCAGATCCGGATAAAGTCGCCCAGGAAATTGAAGATATTATTGGTCTTGATGCCACCGAAGCGGTTCGTTGCAGTGCCAAGAGCGGTCTTAATGTAGAAGATGTTCTGGAAGATCTGGTTGCCCATATTCCGCCTCCTGAAGGGAATATTGATGGCCCATTGCAAGCACTGATTATCGACTCCTGGTTTGACTCCTACCTTGGCGTTGTGTCTCTGGTTCGAGTGAAAAACGGAGTTATTCGCAAGGGTGACAAAATACGTCTCAAAAGCACGGGCAGGGATCACCTGGTCGATGGCGTCGGTATTTTTACGCCCAAACGTCACGAAAAGAAAGAACTGCGCACCGGTGAAGTCGGCTATATGGTGGCCGGTATCAAGGACATTCACGGTGCGCCGGTGGGTGATACCATTGTCAGTTCCAAATTTCCGGACACCGGGGCGTTGCCTGGTTTCAAAAAGGTCAAACCACAGGTGTATGCCGGGTTGTTTCCCGTCAGTTCGGATGACTTTGAAAGCTTCCGTGACGCCCTGGAAAAACTCTCGCTGAACGATGCCTCGCTGTTTTACGAACCTGAAAACTCTGATGCTCTCGGCTTTGGTTTCCGTTGTGGTTTCCTGGGCATGTTGCATATGGAGATCATTCAGGAACGGCTGGAACGTGAATACGACATGGATCTGATCACGACTGCGCCAACGGTTATTTATCAGGTGGTTACCCAAAAGGGTGATGTTATTGAGGTTGATAACCCATCGAAGTTGCCGGATATTGGCTCAATCACTGAGATGCGTGAACCGATTGCGGAAGCCAATATTCTGGTGCCGCAAGAATATCTGGGCAATGTCATCTCGCTCTGTATCGATAAGCGCGGTGTCCAGCTTGATATGCAATACACTGGCAGCCAGGTATCTCTGAAGTACGAATTACCCATGGGCGAAGTGGTGATGGACTTCTTCGATCGGCTGAAATCAGCCAGCCGGGGTTTTGCATCGCTGGATTACAACTTCAGTCGTTTTGAACCGGCCCCTCTGGTGCGTCTGGATGTGCTGGTCAATGGTGAACGGGTAGACGCATTGGCGGTGATTATGCATCGCGACAATGTCCGTCGTCGTGGTGCAGCGCTGACAGAAAAAATGAAAGAACTGATTCCGCGCCAGATGTTTGATGTCGCTATTCAGGCGGCGATGGGCAATCAAGTGGTCGCCCGGGCGACCATCAAGGCGTTACGTAAAAACGTCACCGCCAAATGTTATGGTGGCGACGTCAGTCGCAAGAAGAAACTGTTGCAGAAGCAGAAAGACGGCAAGAAACGGATGAAACAAATAGGTAGTGTTGAAATTCCACAATCAGCGTTTCTGGCTGTTCTCAAGGTAGATGATTAATGAAAAAACAATCTGGTCTGTCGTTTTACGCCGTCATGGTGATCCTGTTGATCGTCGGTGTGGTTGCCAAGGCAGGAATTGCCATTGTTCCTATGTATTGGGACAACCGCATGCTGCAACAGGTGCTGGAAACAATGCACAAGTCGAAAACAGTCACCGGCACCAGTTCGGTCAAGGATTTACACGGAGTGTTGGCCGCCCGTATTCGTTCCAATAGCTTGAATATTTCCCTTGATGGCCTGGTTGCGACGCGCAGCAAGGGCGTATTGACGATGGACTGGAATTACGAAGTCAAAGAGCATTTCATGGGTAACCTGTATGTCGTTGGCCAATTTTCTCATCACGAAGAATTTGAATAAGTGAATGACCCTCTGTTAAAACTTTCCCAGCGTTTGGGGTACACCTTTCATGATGAACAACTGGTGACCCTGGCGCTTACCCACCGCAGCAAAGGCGGCACGAACAATGAACGCCTCGAATTTCTGGGTGATTCCATTCTCAATTTTGTCATCGCTGAAGACCTCTACCAGCGTTTTGGTCTGGCTCGTGAAGGTAAACTCAGTCGTTTGCGCGCACGTATGGTCAAGGGCAAGACGCTGGCCGATCTGGCCCGCGAATTTGGACTGGGTGATTTTCTGATCCTGGGTTCTGGTGAGCTGAAAAGTGGTGGTCATCGGCGGGAATCCATTCTGGCCGATACGGTTGAAGCCCTTATCGGCGCTATCTATCTGGATGCCGGTCTGGACGCGGCACGCGGGTGTATTCTTACCTGGTACAAAACCCGGCTGGATGAATTATCGCTGGAAGATCCGATCAAGGATCCCAAAACCCGTTTGCAGGAACATCAGCAAGGTAAACATTTACCGCTGCCAAAATACAACGTGCTGGCGTTGACCGGGCCGACCAACGAGCAGATATTCAAGGTTGAAGTTCGTATTCAGGATGCCGAACCCCAGGTCGCCGAAGGTGCCAGTCGTCGGGCTGCAGAGCAGGCTGCTGCAATGCAGCTGCTGACCCAACTCGGCATCAGTGAGGAAGAAAAATGACACAACGTACCGGGTTTGTTGCCATCGTGGGTCGCCCCAACGTTGGCAAGTCAACATTGCTTAATCGTATTCTCGGGCAAAAATTGTCCATTACCTCGCGCAAGCCGCAAACCACCCGTCATCAGATATTAGGCATCAAGACAGAAGATGATATTCAGGTGGTTTATGTCGATACACCCGGCATGCACCTGCGTCAGGAAAAGGCCATCAACCGCTATATGAACAAGGCGGCAACAATGGCAGTCAAGGATGTTGATCTGGTCATTATGGTGGTTGACCGGACACGCTGGACCGATGAAGACGACATGGTATTGCAGGCTGTCAGCCAGCAGCGGGCTCCGGTGGTGCTAGTGGTCAACAAGGTCGACTTTATCAAGGACAAGGACGAAGAATTGTTGCCGTACCTGCAATCCTTGTCTGAACGTTATGCGTTTGCCCAGATCGTGCCGCTGAGTGCCAAGACCGGTCGTAACGTTGATCGGCTGGAATCGCTGATTAACAGTTATTTGCCAGAAGCTCAGTATTTCTACCCGGAAGACCAGATTACCGATCGCAGTTCACGCTTTCTGGCCGCCGAGCTGGTGCGAGAAAAAATCATGCGCCAATTGGGTGACGAATTACCCTACGCCATGACGGTTGAAATAGAAGAGTTTACCCATGATGGGCGGCTGGCAGAAATCAGTGCCTTGATTCTGGTTGAGCGGCCGTCACAAAAACGGATTGTGATCGGTGATGGCGGCTCCCGCATCAAGCAGATCGGTCAGGATGCTCGCAAGGACATGGAAATCCTGTTTGACTGCAAAGTGATGCTGAATTTGTGGGTCAAAGTCAAAACCAACTGGTCTGATGACGAACGAGCCCTGCGTAGTCTGGGTTACGACGATCGTTCCTGATGCAAGCGCTGGTGGTTTTGCACCGGCGGCCGGTGGGTGAATCAGGCTGGCTGGTGAACGCCTTGTGTGAACGAGATGGTCATCGGCTACTGTTGGCACCAAGACGGCAAACAGTGCAACTGCATCAAATCTATCGTGGCGCATGGCAAGCAGAACAAGACTGGCCCCGACTGGTGCTGGCCGAACCAGAGCACATCTTTGTACTGACAGAGAACGCCCTGTTTTGCGCTTCTTATCTGAACGAACTGTTGATTCGCCTGTTACCTCAAGGAGAAGCCCTGCCGGGTATGTATCAGCGATATATTCGCACTCTGGCTGCTCTCACCGGGCAACAGGCGGCAGAACCCTGGTTACGCATGTTTGAGTATCAGCTGTTGTCGGATCTGGGGTTCGGCTTTCACTGGCATCTGGATACAAAAGGCGATGCGATTCGGGCGTCGGAGCGTTATTGTTTTGATCCGCAGTCCGGGTTTGCACCCACTGGGGATAGCGGGGGATTTCCCGGCGAAGTGTTACTGGCGATTCATCAAGGACAATTACGCTTGCCTGAGTTACGGGTCTCCAAGCACATACTGCGACAGGCGTTGTCGGAATGGCTGGCGCAGCCTTTAAACAGCCGCCGGTTATTCGATCTGCCAGCTGATGTTTAACCCTCTGTGAGTAGCGCACTACTCCCGCTTTAATCGCTGTTAGCGTTCAAACCCAACTGATTGAGGATATTTTTTGTGATCAAAGATGGCCGTGTTCTTCTTGGTGTCAATATCGACCATATAGCGACGCTGCGTCAGGCCCGTGGTACCCGTTATCCCGACCCGGTACAAGCGGCTTTTGTTGCTGAACAGGCCGGTGCTGATGGCATCACCATCCATCCCCGTGAAGATCGGCGTCACATCCAGACCCGTGACGTCTACGTGCTGAAAGAAACCTTGACCACCCGCATGAATCTGGAAATGGCCGTCACCGAAGCGATGCTGCAACTGGCCGAAGAAGTTGAGCCGGAATGTGTCTGCCTGGTACCTGAAAAACGGGAAGAATTGACGACCGAAGGTGGTCTGGATGTGATGGGTCAGGAAGCCCAGATTACTGCTGCGGTGACACGCCTGAAGCAGGTTGGCAGTGTTGTCTCATTGTTTATCGACCCGGATCTGGCCCAGATTGACGCTGCGGTTCGTACGGGTGCTCCGGTGATCGAATTACATACCGGGCGCTATGCCGATGCAACGGCAGCGACGGCTGTTCGGGAAGAACTGCAACGGATTCGGGCAGCGGCACAGTATGCGCATCAGTGTGGTTTGATCGTGAACGCCGGGCATGGTTTGAATTACCACAATGTTGAACCGATTGCGGCTATTGCCGAGATCAATGAATTGAATATTGGTCACGCAATTGTTGCCCATGCGCTGTTTGTGGGTATAGAGCGCGCGGTTACCGAGATGCGCACCTTACTGGCTGATGCCTCGTCGTGACCGCAGCAAGTCTGGCCGTTGCTTTATCGCCGGCAGTGATTGGTGTCGGTACCGATATGATTCGGGTGGATCGTATCGAGGCGGTTTTTCGTCGCAAGGGGGAACGGCTGGTACAGCGCATTCTGACCCCGGCTGAACAAGACGTGTGGCGGGCGCGAGGTTGTTCGATCAACTTTCTGGCCAAGCAGTTTGCCGCCAAGGAAGCCTTGGCAAAAGCCCTGGGAACCGGGATTGCACAAGGCGTGGGTTTTCAGCAACTGGAGGTTCTGCGTAGCGCCCAGGGAGCACCGGTGGTTGCACTGTTTGGTGCTGCCGCTGACCGTTTGCAGCAATTGGAAGGCCGTCAGGCACTGCTCAGCCTGTCTGATGAACAGCCGTGGGTACTGGCCTTTGCCGTGCTGTCGCGTTAGTTGACTGGGTGACCTGTTTCAGTCCTGGTTGCTGTTGGTGATGGCACTGCGCCAGTCGTAGTGGGCGGACCATTGTTGCAGTTTTTCAGCGGTCGCAACCATACACCGTACCCGATCCGGCAAGGCCGTAAATTGCTTGCTCTTTAACGTTGTCTCCAACACTTCCAGATCATGTCTGAGGGCTGGAATACCACAGTAACGTGATGCACCGTGCAGACGATGTACCGCTGCCTGCAAGTCGACCAGGTTTTCTTCTTCCCACAGCTCCCGGATACGTTGCAGCTCCTTGGGTAATGAGGTTAACAACATATCCATCATGTCGCAGGCGAGTGCCGGTTTACCACTGGCGCAGCGCAGTGCCAGCTCCAGCGAAAACAGTCCGGGTTGATCTTTCTGTTCATCCAGCGGGTCTACGCCGTAGTCGGTTTCGGATGCTTCCTGCAGAGGTTCTGTTGGTGGCATAAAACCGGTCCAGTGGTGAATACACTGCACCAGTTGGTCCATTGAGATAGGTTTGGTCTGATAGTCATTCATGCCTTCCTTGAGCAGCTGTTGTTTTTCATCCGCCATGGCATGCGCGGTTAATGCGACCACTGGAATTCCTTGTTTGTTCGGTAACGTGCGAATCCGTTTGGTGGCTTCCAGTCCATTCATTCCTGGCATCTGTATATCCATAAACACCAGATCGATATGTTGTTGCTGAATCATATTAATGGCTTCCTGACCGGATGATGCACCATAGGTCGGTAGTCCGAGGTCGCGCAACAGGGTAACGACCAGGCGCAGATTGGCATCATTATCATCAACAGCGAGAATATGGGGTGGAAGACCGGGTGTCTGATGCAACTGCCGCAGCATGGCAGGTGGTTCGTCATCAACCGATTCACCGTTCAGGATGTCTGACAACAGTGCATGTAGCTTGCGGCTGCTGAATGGCCGGGTCATACAGGCAAAGGCGCCGTAGTGACGCAGCTGATCCAGATGGTCGTGACTGAGGCTGTCTACCAAGGTAATAATTGGCACACCGTAGGGAACCAGCTGTCGGGAGATTTGCTGGCACAAAGAGCTGCCAAGGTAATCGCTTTCGACGGTGATAATGACCGCGTCCGGCCTGTCAGTCGTGTTCAGCAACAACTGCTCCAGTTCCTTGACCGAAGCACAATCTGTGCTGACCAGTTGCCATTCTGCCAACAGTGTACACAGATTGTGTTTGCTGTCCGGATGTCCGTCGAGTATCGCAATGTGGCCTGGGTGCAGGCTTTCCAGTGCGGCCGGAGGGTTGTTATCCAGATCGGTGCTGAAGTGAAAACTGAACACCGAACCTTCACCCGGGTGGCTCTCGACACGAATATCACCACGCATTGCTTGCACCAGGGCCCGCGAGATAATCAGGCCAAGGCCGGTGCCTCCAAACTGCCGGGCAGTGCTGGCATCGGCCTGACTAAAGGCATTAAACAGCCGTTTTTGCTGTTCCAGTGACAGTCCGATCCCGGTATCCCGAACGTCAATATTGATGCTGGCCTGGCTGTTACGGACATTGATCAAGCTGATATAAACAGCCACTGAGCCTGATTCAGTGAATTTGATCGCGTTACCAACCAGATTGGTCAGCACCTGTTTAAGGCGCAGTTCATCACCCTGCAACTGACAGGGAACGTCGGCATCGATTTTTAGAGACAGTGCCAGTTGCTTGTTAATGGCGTCCGGTGTTAACGCAATCAACACATCCTCAGCGACGTCCCGGAGGTTGACGGCGCTGTGGTCAATAATCAGTTTACCGGCTTCCAGTTTGGACAGATCGAGAATGTCGTTAATGATGCGCATCAGGTCATCGGACGACTTGCGCATGGTGTCAATATAATCGCTTTGCCGTTCACTGAGACGAGTACGCTCCATTAACTGCACATAGCCTTTGATACCGGTTAGCGGTGTCCGCAGTTCGTGACTGACGTTGGCAAGGAACTCGGATTTGAGGCGGCTGGCTTCCTGGGCTTCGCGTTGGTCGAGCAGCAACTGGCGGTTACGGATTTCCAGATCATCCATGGTTTCCTGCATGTCGCGAGTGGCTTCCTCAATGCTGCGCTGCTGTTCAACACTGGTTTGTTGCAGTCCGGCTGCCAGGCTGTTGATCCCGCTGGCCATTTCGCTCAATTCGCCACCGCCTTCAACACGAACTCGGGCTTCGTATTTGCCATCTTCCAGTGCATGAATGGCTTGCAGAATACTGATGGTTGGCCGGGAAATCTGGCGGCTGATACGTACCGCGAGGAAAAAACAGCTGATCAGGGTTACCAGGATCATGGTCAGCGACGAAGCGGCATGCTGGTAGCGAGCCAGGCGGGTATTACTGACCGACAATTCCAGCTCAGCCCATCCCAGTAACTTGGGTTCGGCTGCTTGTTCCGCAAAAAACTGGGTGGATACCTGATCAGAAATGATCAGATTTTGCGCCAGAACCGGTGTGCGCACCCGCACCGACTCACTGGTATGCATCAGGTGTAACTGGCCGCGTCTTAACGTTGAATCGGATAGCTGATTACTGATCATGCGTGGCCCGGCATGGGCCATCAGTTCCATATCCTGATTGTAGATACTGACTGAGCGAACGTCCGGTTCTTCCAACATGTTGTTGGCGATGTTCTGCAGAATGGCCACGTTGCCAATGGTAACGCCGTATTCGCAGACCGGTGCCAGCTGTTTTGCCATGGCCAGTGCGCGTTGGTCGAGCAGATCGTTGAGGTCGCGAAAACGCTGGCTGATAAAATAACTGCCAAGTACCAGCGATACAATAAGACCTGGCAGCAGCCCCATTAACAATACGCGATGTTGAAGATTCCAGGTTTTCATGGTGCTCGCCAGGCAACCTGCTTGCAGGTCGAAAAAAGAAAACGAAGAGTACTGAGTAATAGCAGTACACGCAATCACTCACCGGCTCGCCGGTAGACGCACGGAAAGTGTTCGGAAAGTGTTCGGAAATAGCAATTTCCCTGTGCTGGTGGCGCAAGCAAGGGCTCAGCAAGGGCTCAGCAAGGGTTAGGGAAGGGATAAAAAAGGCAGATGCAAGGGTGGTAAAAAGCTCTATGGAAATCAGTAATTGTTATTAACGAATGGTCGGATTAACACGTACTATGTGTCGTATTTGGTTATATAAAGAATAGGTAAGGTGACTATTGTGACGACCTTGGCGACCCCTGACATTGATTATCCAACCATTGCTGACTGCGTCGGCCACACGCCGCTGGTGCGATTGCAGCGTATGGGTGCCAATACGGACGGCAACCAGATATTACTGAAGCTGGAAGGCAATAACCCGGCAGGATCGGTGAAAGACCGACCGGCACTGTCAATGATCCGCCTGGCCGAACAGCAAGGTGATATTCAGCCTGGTGATACGCTGATCGAAGCGACCAGCGGCAACACCGGGATTGCGTTGGCTATGGCCGCTGCGATGATGGGTTACCGTATGATCTTGATTATGCCAGACAGCAGCACGATGGAGCGACGCTGGGCGATGCAAGCCTATGGCGCGGAATTGATTCTGGTCAGCAACGGCATGGAAGGTGCCCGTGATCTGGCGTTGTCGATGCAATCACAAGGTCAGGGCAAGGTACTGAACCAGTTCGGTAATATGGCCAATCCAGAGGCTCATTATGCCAGCACCGGCCCGGAAATCTGGCAACAAACCGCTGGACGGATTACCCATTTTGTCAGTTCCATGGGAACCACCGGAACGATTATGGGCATCTCCCGTTATCTTAAAGAGCAGAATCCGGCGGTCTGTGTCGTCGGGTTGCAACCCTCGGACGGCGCATCGATTCCGGGCATTCGTCGTTGGCCGGAAGAATACCTGCCCACTATCTTTGAACGTCAACGCGTCGATCAGATACTCGACATCGGCCAGCACGAAGCGGAAAGCACCATGCGCCAGCTGGCCCGTGAAGAAGGCATCTTTTGTGGTGTTTCATCCGGTGGTGCGGTGTATGCGGCGTTGCAGCTGGCGTTGCAGCTGCAGAACGCCACGATTGTGGCTATTGTGTGTGATCGTGGCGACCGCTATTTATCCTCAGGTATTTTTGCTCCGGAGCAGGAATAACCGCCGAAACCCCCGTCAATCTGATTGTGACCGGGCTTCAGGGTTGCAATCCCGCCGAGAGTACCAATACTGTGCGCCGTTACTCGCCAGCGGAGATGTATCTAGCTGGCATTTGCTCAGGAGATACGGGTGGTCACGGCAAAAACCTTGCAACTGAATATTGATAATATGACGTCGGATGGACAGGGAGTCGCTCGCCTTGGCCGTGATGTCTATTTTGTGCCCGGCGCTTTGCCCGGTGAGCAGGTCACTGTCCGCCTGGACGGCCGCCGCAAAAAAGTCTGGATGACTCGGTTGGTATCGATTGAGCAGCCGGCAGCAGACCGGGTGATACCGGACTGCCCTCACTATCAGCGTTGTGGCGGTTGTGATTTGCAGCATTTAGCGTATCCCGCCCAGGTTAACTTTAAACAACAGCGTGTCGAACGGGAGTTCAGTCGTCAGGGGCTGGTGGTGCCGGAATGGGCACCGCCGATAACCGCAGAACCTTGGGGCTATCGGCGCAAGGCGCGTTTGGGAGTGCGCTTCAGCAAAGACAAACAGCGTAATTTTCTCGGTTTTCGTGAAGCCGCTTCCGAGCATCTGACCAATATTGATCGCTGCCCAGTTTTGCCTGCGTTACCGGCACTGGACTGGATGCGCTGGCGCGACGGTATTTCGACCCTGCAGGGACGTGATCGTATTACCCAGATTGAAGTAGTCGCGGCCGACAATGCACTGGCGCTGGTGTTCCGTATTCTCAAACCGCTCTCGCTGGCGGATCAGCAATCATTGTGCTCGCTGGCTGAATCTCTGAGTGCTGACTCGTCATTGCAGCTGTGGCTCAATCCGGGGCGTGACGAACCGTCGGTGTGCATTTTCCCGCAACAACCGGTCGAGCTGGTTCATTTTGTGGATGAGCAGCCATTAAAAATGCAACTGAGTGACTTTTTCCAGGTCAATGGCCCGGTCAATCGCGCCATGGTGCAACAGGCATTGGCATGGTTGCAGCCGCAAAAAGAGGACGTGATCTGGGACTTGTTTGCCGGACATGGCAATTTCAGTATGCCACTGGCCCGACGTTGCCAGCATGTCAGTGCGGTGGAGGTTCAGGCCGACATGGTCAGCAGTTTGCAGCGTCAGGCTGAATCTCTGGCGTTGTCCTTGCATGCGATTGAAGCAGATTTATCCAATTCAGGCGTGCTGGCTCACCTGCCGGCACCCGACAAGGTGTTGCTGGACCCGCCACGAGCAGGTGCGGCAGCCCTTATGCAGGAACTGAACGCCCGTAAGGTATCGCAGGTGCTTTATGTGTCTTGTGACGCAGCGACACTGGCGCGGGACTTGAGTACGCTGGCTGCGGCTGGCTACCAGATAGAAAAGGCAGGAATTATGGATATGTTTCCCCAGACGCATCATGTTGAAACCATGGTGCTGCTCAGCTACCGGGACAAGCGCCGTGGTTAAGGTAAGAGACGATCTCCCCCTCTGGCACGACGGGTCACTGGATGCCGAACGCTGGTTAGAAAGTGTTACCCAAGGTTACGAGATTCGGGATCCTGAAGTTTTATTAAAAGCATTGCAGCTGGCCAAACAGTTGTCCGATGAAGCCATTGCCAATCAGACCTACTGGTCGGTTGACAGTGTGCAGATGGGCATTGAAATGGCACAGCTGCTGATGGATCTGAGGCTGGATACCGAGTCGCTGGTGGCCGCCGTGCTTTACCGTGCCGTACGGGAAGGGCGGCTGTCGCTGGCACGGGTAGAGCGTGATTTTGGTGGCGCCGTTGCCAAATTGATCGAGGGTGTGCTGCGCATGGCGGCCATCAGCGCGATTCAGAACTCGTCGGATGATGTCGTGCTGGGGCAGCGCGAAGCCCAGGTCGACAACCTGCGTAAGATGCTGGTTGCCATGATTGATGACGTCCGAGTGGCGCTGATCAAGCTGGCCGAACGTACATCCGCCATTCGTGCTGTGAAGGACGCTCCGCCAGATCGCCGCAAAAAAGTGGCTGAAGAGGTGTTTAATATCTATGCGCCGTTGGCGCACCGTTTGGGGATTGGTCATCTCAAATGGGAACTGGAAGATCTGGCGTTTCGCTATTTGCAGCCCGACTCCTATAAACAGATTGCGCGCTTGCTGGATGAAAAACGGATTGCCCGCCAGGACTATGTGAATGGTGTGGTGCAGGTATTGCGGGAAGAACTGCTGAGTTATGGGATTCGTTGTGATGTGTATGGTCGAGCCAAACACATCTACAGCATCTGGCGTAAAATGAGTCGCAAAAACCTCGATTTCTCCCAGATATACGACATCCGTGCTGTCCGCATTCTGGTGCCCGAGCTGCGCGATTGTTACGCCGCGCTGGGAACCGTGCACACGCTCTGGCGCCATATTCCCAACGAGTTCGACGACTACATCGCCAATCCCAAGGAAAATGGTTACCGCTCCCTGCATACCGCCGTGATCGGCCCGGAAGGCAAGGTGCTTGAAGTGCAGATTCGTACCCATGCCATGCACGAAGACGCTGAGTTGGGTGTTTGTGCTCACTGGCTGTACAAGGGTACCGATACCAACGGCAAGGATCACGGCTACGAACAGAAAATTGCCTGGCTGCGACAAGTGCTGGAATGGCACGAAGAACTGGATGACCTGCCGGAACTGGCACGGGAATTACGCAGCGACATCAATCCGGATCGTATCTACGTTTTTACCCCGGATGGTCATGTGGTGGACTTGCCGCCGAGTGCGACACCGGTGGATTTTGCCTACCGGGTACATACCGAAGTGGGCAACAAGTGTCGTGGTGCCAAGGTTAATGGCCGCATAGTGCCTTTGACCTACATTCTCAAAACCGGTGAACAGATTGAAATTCTGACTCATCCCAATGCCAACCCCAGCCGTGACTGGTTGTATCCAGAGTCCGGGTATATCCATACCAGCCGGGCCAGGGCCAAAGTCGCGCACTGGTTCAAGTTACAGGCGCGGGATCAGAACATCGATGAAGGACGTGCGCTGGTACTGCGTGAACTGGATCGTCTGGATCTGGCGCAGGAACCCCTGCACGATATCGCCCAGAATATGAACATGAAGTCGATCGATGACATGTTTGCTGCGGTCGGCGCTGGTGATATGCGTGTCGGTCAAATTGTCCATGCCGTACTGCGTCAGGCCGATGTCGGGCAGCCCCAGCAAGAATTACCCTTGGCTCGCAAGACGGCGGAGACAACCGTCAAACCGGGCAAGGACGATATTTACATTGAAGGTGTGGGCAACCTGTTGACTCAAATGGCGCAATGTTGTCAACCGTTACCCGGCGACGATATTCGCGGCTATGTCACCATTGGTCGTGGTGTGACCGTGCATCGCAGCGATTGTGAAAATCTGCTGCACCTGGAGGCGATTGAGCCAAGTCGTGTCCTGCAAGTCACCTGGGGCGTCAAACCGACCCGCACCTACCCGGTCGAAATGTCGATTCTGGCGTATGACCGTACCGGCCTGTTACGTGACGTCAGTGCGGTACTGGCGAATGAGCGGGTTAATGTAATCGGCGTGAATACCCAGTCGAACCAGGGCGACAATACCGCCAGTATGCAGTTGACGGTGGAAGTCGAAAGCCTGGAAAACCTCGGCCGTTTGATGAAAAAAATCGAACAACTGCCCAACATCATGTCGGCTCGTCGTATTCGCGGGGGCCAGTCCTGATGTATCAGCTGGACGATTTACTGACGCTGATGGCCCGGTTGCGCAACCCGAAAACGGGTTGCCCCTGGGATCTGCAGCAAGACTTCGCCAGCATCGTGCCCCATACGCTGGAGGAAGCCTACGAAGTCGCTGATGCCATCGAACGCCAGGACTGGCCTCATCTCGAAGAGGAATTGGGTGACCTGCTGTTCCAGGTGATTTTTTATGGTCAATTGGGTGTCGAACAGCAGCATTTTTCGGTCGCCAGTATTATCGACCGTCTGGTGGCCAAGCTGATTCGTCGTCACCCTCATGTGTTTCCGGCTGGTACGCTGGAGAGCGAACGTGATCCATCGATAACACCGCAAGCAGCCGAGATCAATGCCCATTGGGAGGCTATCAAGGCAGCAGAGAATGCCGCCAAGCCGACACCCCATCCGCCTCGTTTACTGGATTCTGTTCCAGCCACCATGCCGGGTTTGACCCGCGCCGTAAAATTGCAGAAAAAAGCCTCAACGGTCGGATTTGACTGGAATAATCCCCACGCGGTGGTCGACAAGATTCGTGAAGAGCTGGATGAAGTGATTGTCGAGATGGATGCGAATGACCATCAGCGGCTGGAGTCTGAAATTGGTGATCTGCTGTTTGCCGTGGCCAACCTTGCACGTCATTACCATATTGATCCCGAGGTTGCAGTACGTGGCACCAACCAGCGTTTTAGTCAGCGTTTTGCGGTGGTCGAAGAGCGTGCCCAGGCGGCGGGTGGCTGGCACCAGGTAACTCTCAGAGAGATGGAAACCTCCTGGCAAATCGCCAAACAACAGGAAAAACGGCAACAGGAAAAACGGCAACAGGAAAAATGACAACAGCAGCAAGCAGACTGATCCGAATCAGCCATGGCTCTGCTGATTGCGGAAGCAGATCAACAGGGCCAATGACAGTCAGGCCTGGCCTGAAAGCTAATGCTAATGTTTGTCGTTATTGGCTTGCTCCAGGTGTTTGCGGGTCAACTCCAGAAATGCCGGGGTAGGCCCTATATCTTCATATACCGGAAACCCCTCTTCGTCGCGTGCGACCACCGTATTCCCGGCAACATAGGGGAAACCACTGGCAAGGTCATTTAACGCCGCATGCACCAGATCGCGTAACAGTCGTTCCTGCGACAGACCTGGGAACATTTCCAGCAAGGCCTCTACACGAGCCGCATCCTTGACGTTGAGTGAAATCGGATAGCTGCGGTCACCGACCGGATCGCCATATTCCTGTTCCCAATGGGCCATCAGAGCAGACGCTTTCATATTAATCTCCTTTCACAATGTCCTTTTATTTTGGTATGAATTGCAGTGAAGGTTCAGAAAACTTACGGAAACAACGGGACAACCTGGGCAAAAAAAGACAACTGCCAGCTCTGTCACGTGACTATTTGACGTAAAACCGATCATTCAGGAGGGCGAATCGATGAGCGAGCTGGATCCACTATTACGCGACAAGGTGAAAATGCTGGGCAAGATGCTGGGCAATACCATCCAGGCCAGTCAGGGCCGTGAGGTACTGGACTCAATCGAGTCCATTCGCAAACAGGCCAAACGTGCTCGCGGTGGCGACTCGGGTGAGCGAGAACAGCTGCTGACAACGCTGAAAAACCTGCCGGAAGAAACCTTGCTGCCTGTCGTGCGCGGCTTTAACCAGTTTCTCAATCTGGCCAATATTGCTGATCAGCAACACGGCAGCAGCTGGCGTCGTGCCGAAGCACTGCAATCGGGTCTGGATACCATGTTTCCGGATTTACTGGAACGGCTTGAGACCGCAGGTGTGGCGGTTGACGGTTTGAGTGAGCGCATCGCCAGCCTTAATATTGAACTGGTATTGACGGCCCATCCTACCGAAATTACGCGCCGAACCCTGATTCAGAAATACGACGCCATCACTCGCTTGTTGCAGCAACGGGATGATCTGCATGATGAGCACCCCCTGCTGGGTGAACTGGATCAACGCCTGGCTCGGCTGATTGAAGAAATCTGGCACACCAACGAAATTCGCAAAACCCGTCCGACGGCAGTGGATGAAGCCCGCTGGGGGTTTGCGGTGGTGGAAAATTCGCTTTGGGCGGCGGTGCCGCAAATGATGCGGGATCTGGATCAGCAATTGCTGGCGCGTGGTGGTTCCGTATTGCCGCTGGATGCCGCACCGGTACGGTTTGCTTCCTGGATGGGCGGTGACCGTGACGGCAATCCGAATGTCACGGCGCAGGTGACGCGAGAAGTGCTTTACCTGGCTCGCTGGATGGCAGCCGACCTGTATCTGCGTGACATTGATACGCTGGGTAATCAGTTGTCGATGGCGGCGGCTTCAGCAGAACTCCGGCGGGCCTACCCTAATGACCCGGACGAACCCTATCGGGCCTGCCTGCATGCGTTAAGGTCACGGTTGGTGGATACCAAGCAGTGGGCCAATGGTTGCATCAAACAGCAAGAGACCAGCGGAAACCCTCTGACTCGGGATGATGAGCTGCTGGAGCCGTTAACCCTGTGTTATCGCAGTTTACTGGAGCAAGGCATGGAGACCATTGCCGACGGCCAGTTACTCGATACCATTCGCCGGGTGGCCTGTTTTGGTGTATCGCTGGTGCGCCTGGATGTCCGCCAGGAATCCTCGCGCCATGCCGGTGTGATGCAGGAAATCTGTTTGTACTATGGCTGGGGTGATTACCTCAGTTGGACGGAAGACGAAAAGCAGACGTTTTTGCTCCGTGAGTTGGCGTCCCGGCGACCTCTGGTACCCAAGCACTGGCAGCCGTCGGCGGAAGTCCGTGAGGTTCTGGAGACGGTTGCGGTACTGGCGACGGAAGCCGGAGACGGGGTGTCTTGTTACATTATCTCCATGGCCAGCGAACCCTCGGATATTCTCGCCGTTGCCTTGTTGCTGCAGGATGCCGGTGTGCGTGAGCATTTCCCGGTGGTGCCACTGTTCGAAACATTGGGCGATCTGCAACAGGCGTCATTGCGGATGAGCAAGCTGTGGGCTGTCGACTGGTATCGGAGTTACTGCGAGCAGCGGCAGCAGGTCATGATTGGTTATTCTGACTCTTCCAAGGATGCCGGCCAGTTAGCCGCTGTCTGGGCGCAATATCAGGCCCAGGAAGCGTTGACCCGGACGGCCAGTGACGCCGGTATTTCCCTGACCCTGTTCCATGGCCGTGGCGGTACCGTCGGTCGTGGCGGTGGCCCGGCCCATCGGGCGATTCTGGCTCAGCCGCCGGGTTCCGTGGCCGGTGGTTTGCGGGTGACAGAGCAAGGGGAAATGATCCGCTTCAAATTTGGCCAGCCAGATGTGGCCCGCCGTAATCTGAAAATCTATGTGTCTGCGGTACTGGAAGCCAATTTACTGCCACCTGAGCCAGCCCGCATCGAGTGGCGTGAGCAAATGACTCGTCTGGCGGAACGGGGGGTTGCATCCTACCGTGCCATGGTCAGAGATACTCCTGAGTTCGTGCGCTATTTTCGCAGCGCGACGCCGGAACCGGAGCTGGGCAAACTGGCGCTGGGCAGTCGACCGGCAAGGCGCAAGGCGGGTGGTGGTATCGAAACTCTGAGGGCGATTCCCTGGATTTTTGCCTGGACCCAGATGCGGCTGATGTTGCCCGCCTGGCTTGGCTCGGACGAAGCGCTGGATGACTGCCAACAACAGGGCGATTTGCCGGTTTTGCAGCAGATGTATCAGGACTGGCCGTTTTTCCGTACTTATATCGACATGCTGGAAATGGTGGTATCTAAAGCCGATGCTGCGATTGCCCAATATTATGAAGCTCGTCTGGTCGAACCAGAGTTGCAGTTATTGGGTAGCCAGTTGCGCCAACGTCTTGATAAGGTTAAGACTTTGGTGCTGGCGATTAATCGCCAACAGGCCTTGCTTGCCAGCCATCCAATATTGCGAGATTCCATGGCAGTACGTGATCCGTACACCGATCCGTTGCACTATTTGCAAGCGGAGTTGTTGTATCGTGAACGGCAACATCCGGAAATTGTCAGCCAGCTGGTTGAGCAAGCCTTGATGGTCACAATGGCCGGGATTGCAGCAGGCATGAGGAATACCGGTTAACGGGGTTCTCTTGCCGTTGGTCGCTGTTGTCTGCCGGGTAAGCAATTACCTGTGTCAAACCAGTACTACACAGAGGCTTTGTGAAACGGGTAATATCCTGTTTTGACTCAGCACTGATTTGACCAGGTTAGTGGGTTTTGTACGACCTGGGGATAATGCCTCAGGTCGTAGTACGCCGCGTTAAAATGATAACAATCAAAGCGGTATACCAAAGTCGTGCGTTACTCTGGCGGGAATTTGGTCACAATAAGTTGAGATCAGACCTGTGCCAGAGTAAGGTTACAGCTATTTTTTGGCTGGTTAAAAAATAATCATAATTTTGACCAGATGGATCCAAACCAATCTAACAACGAGGGGAAGCGCATGCGCGTAATTCTTTTGGGCGCACCTGGTGCAGGCAAAGGCACTCAGGCTCAGTTCATTTGTGAAAAATTTGAAATTCCACAAATATCGACCGGCGACATGCTGCGTGCGGCAGTCAAAGCCGGTTCCGAGCTTGGTCTCAAGGTCAAGGAAATCATGGAAACGGGTGGTCTGGTATCGGATGAAATTATCATCGATCTGGTCAAGGAACGCATTGCTCAGGACGACTGTGTTAACGGTTTCCTGTTCGATGGTTTTCCTCGTACGATTCCGCAGGCAGAAGCCATGCTGGAAGCCGGTGTGACGATCGATAATGTGGTTGAAATTGATGTGGACGATGAAGAAATCGTCAAACGTCTGAGTGGTCGTCGCGTTCACCCTGGTTCAGGCCGTGTTTACCACGTGGTCTTTAATGCTCCTAAAGTGGCTGGCAAAGACGACGAGACAGGCGAAGATCTGGTGCAGCGTGATGATGACCAGGAAGCGACCATCCGCAAGCGCCTGTCGATCTACCACGAACAGACCGAACCACTGGTTGCTTTTTACAAGCAGCTGGAAGCCAAACAAGATGCCAATTCACCGAAATACAGTCATATTCCCGGTGTTGGCTCGCTGCAAGACATTACCAATACCGTGATGGCAGCGCTGGGTTAATCCCCAGATCGCTGGAAAGAAGCTCCTTCGGGAGCTTTTTTTAGGTCTGCTGATTCTGTCAGCGAGTCGGGTTTGCTCTGCTATACTGCGCGTTTTTTAACAGAGGGCAGGGTTTGGAATGGCCAATTTGCTGATTGTTGATGCCTCTTCGGCGTTGTGTTCTGTCAGTCTGATCTCGGCCGCTGGTGTCCAGGATCTTACCGAAAGACAACCCCGCCGCCATGCCCAGCGGCTGTTGCCGATGATCGACGAGGTGCTGCAGGTGGCCGGGGTGGACAAAACAGCTCTGGATGGTCTGGCTTTTGCCCGTGGCCCCGGCTCATTCACCGGTATCCGTATCGCCGTGAGTGTTATTCAGGGTATTGCGTTGGGGTTGAACCTGCCGGTCTATGGCTTTTCGACCTTGCAGTTGCTGGCACAACAGGCACTGGCCGAAACGACGGTGGGTCAGGTCGTGACTGTGCTGGATGCGCATATGGGCGAGGTCTTCTGGGCTGTCTACGAACGGAATGACGAGCAGGATGGACTGCTTTGTCGGCTGGTTGGCGTTGAGCAGGTCAGTGACCCACAGCGTTGTGTGGATGGTTTGCAGTACATGCTGCAGGCGCATCAAATCGATCCTTATAACTGCGTGTTGGCCGGTAATGGCGTAGCGCTGCTGACACTGGAAGATCGATTACCTGCACTGTCTGTCGTTGACGGTATTGAACCCTTGAGTCACTACGCGGTCGATCAGGTCGCCAATGCCTGGCAGCGGGGGGAATTTGCTGGCTTCGAGGATTTCCCCCCCGTATATTTGCGCGACTCTGTCGCCTGGAAAAAACTGGACGAGCAACCAAGCCTGCTCAAACGCTGAGGAACCAATCGTGGGAATTTTTGAAACAGTCGTCTTGGCGATCCTGCAAGGGATTACCGAGTTTTTACCGATCTCCAGCTCCGCTCACCTGATTTTGCCCTCACAGGTGTTCGGCTGGCCAGATCAGGGGTTGGCTTTTGATGTCGCAGTGCATTTTGGCACCTTGCTTGCTGTTGTCTGGTATTTCCGTAATGAGCTGCAACGCATGATCGTGGGTTGGGTGACGACCGGATTTACCAGCACGCCTAATGAAGATGGGCGTTTGTCCTGGCTGGTGGCCATTGCTACGGTACCTGCTGTGATCGTGGGGTTACTGGGTCAGGATTATATCGAAGCCAATTTGCGTTCGACCCTGGTGATTGCGATCACGACGATTGTTTTCGGTATCGTGCTGGGTGTGTCTGATCGCTGCAAGCCGCATCGTGGCAGCCTGACCGAAATGACTGTGGCACTGGCGCTGGCGATTGGTATTGCTCAGGCGTTGGCGTTGATACCAGGGACATCCCGCTCAGGCATTACCATGACGGCGGCGCTATTTCTGGGCTTTCATCGTCTGGATGCGGCGCGTTTTTCCTTTCTGTTATCGGTTCCCCTGATTCTGGCTGCCGCTGGCCTCAAGGTCGTGGAATTGCTGCAGGCGGCAGAGGGTGTTGACTGGTTCCATTTGTTGTTGGGGATGGCGGTGTCTGGCATCAGTGCCTGGGCCGGAATTCACTACTTCCTGCAGTTGGTCGATAAGCTGGGCATGTTGCCGTTTGTGATCTATCGCTTGCTGCTGGGTGTGCTGCTGTTGCTGTTTTTTGTCTGATGTTGATCAGCCAGCTATGTCTGAGTTGATTTGTCTGGCCCCGCAGCGCGCGGCTGAAGCCGCTGTGTGGGCCTGTCGATATGGCTTGATCCCTGCACCAGTGGAACAACTGCGGAATCCCGGTTTTCACCTTTGTCTTGATGACAGTGGTTTGTCATTGCGTGAAGGGGCCGCTGGCAAGGCGGTTGTACGGGTTGACTTTACCGGCGGTACTGCAGCTCATCGGCGCCGTTTTGGCGGTGGCATGGGACAGGATATTGCCAGGGCTGTTGGCGTCTCGGGTGCTTATAAACCCAGTGTGATTGATGCGACAGCAGGATTGGGACGAGACAGCTTTGTGCTGGCAACTCTTGGTTGTCAGGTGGTTGCCCATGAGCGTCAGCCGGTTGTGGCGGCGCTGTTGGATGATGGCCTGATACGTGGGCGGCAAGACATCGAGGCCGGAGAGATTGTTGCCCGTATTCGATTGTCGTTTGGCTCCAGTCATGAGCTGCTGGTTGCTGAAACAGAGGCATCGCGTCAGCCGGATGTGGTTTATCTTGATCCGATGTTTGGTGAGGATGCCAAAGGTTCGGCCCAGGTTAAAAAGGATATGCAGGCGTTTCGTTCACTGGTGGGTGGTGACGCCGACGCCGACGGGCTGCTGGATGCGGCGCTGCAAACCGCTCGCTGTCGGGTGGTGGTGAAGCGGGGGCGCAAGGCCAAGCCTCTGGCCAATCGGCCCCCTTCTTATGCCCTGACGGGCAAGTCCAATCGTTTCGATGTCTATGTGCTGGCCAAGGTGGCACCACTCTGACAGTGGCTGCTGTGTCCTGTAGTGTTCAGGGTTGCAGGGTCAGGACTCAGATACAACGCAAAATACTGTGCCGCACACTGCCGTCCAGTGCTTGCTCCAGCTGTTCGGTCAGTGCGACCAGGGCATCACCAAACGCCAGTACGTTATGCGCTTGCTGACTCAATATGCCCTGATCTAACAGCTGTGAGACAAGCGTGCGAAACAGTGTGGCGTCAAAAAATTCCGGTGCATTCAAGCCATGCAGCAAGCTGACCCGCTGTGCAATCAGTGAGCATTGTTGCTCCAGCTGCTCTGCTGTCAAGGTGCCTGAACGTCGTTGTCGGAGCAGCGCCAGGGCCAGATAGTCGCGTTCCAGTGTCGGCATCATCAGCTTGGCCAGTGCCGTGAGTTCGGTATAGCTGGCCTCTCTGTCATCCACGGCGCAGTAGTGATTGTCGCTGCATTCCAGATAATCGGCGTCGCAAAGGGTTGCCAGCCAGCCGTCAATAACGGTGTCCAGTTGGGCTGTTGACCAGGGCAAAAATAGCTCTGCCTGCAAGTAGGGGTAGAGGGTCTGGATTAGTGATCGTAATTGCTCTGGTTGCAGCGGTTGGCGGTGTATCAGCAAGCAGCTCAGCACCGAGGGGATCGCCAGCAGATGCAGGACGTTGTTGCGGTAGTAGGTCAATGCGATCGCCTGGCGATCATCAGCGTATATCAGGTCACCCATGCTGTGGCTCTGGCGCTGAATACTGCCGAGGGTTTCGGCATGCTGAAGCCACTCGGCGGCATTACCCTGGGTGACTTGCGTGCGGCTACTCAAGGGCTGCTGGACGATTAATGCCGCCCAGTTTTCCAGCCGCTGGATCAGTGCTGCTTCTTCCATGGCCTCTCGTGGGCTTGTCAGTAATGCCATGGCGACCAGGTTGATCGGATTGACCGAGGTTGCCTGATTGATGCCAGTGACGATACGGCGGGCCAGATTGTCGACCACCGGGCGTGCCCAGTCGGGGCGATAGTGATTGGCCTGATAATCCTGTTCACGCCAGTCCGGCTGTTGTTGATTGAGAAATTCGGTCAGATAAATCGGTTCGCCAAAGTTGACCTGTACCTTGCCAAAGTTGCGCCGGAACGACTTCAGTGTGGTAATCACGCCGAGCAGGCTTTCTTTGCGCTTTTTCTTACCCTTCAGTTCCTGCTGATAACTGCCCGCTTCAAAGACTTTTTCGTAACCCAGGTAAACCGGCATAAACAGGATGGGCTTGCGGGCATCGCGCAAATAGCTGCGTAATGTCATGGCCAGCATCCCGGCTTTGGGTTGCAGTGTCCTGCCGGTGCGGCTGCGGCCACCTTCAACAAAATATTCAGCGGCATAGCCACGAGTAAAAATACTGTGTAAATACTCGTCAAAAACGGCGGCATACAGCGGGTTGTCGCGAAACGATCGGCGCATAAAAAATGCGCCGCTGCGGCGTAATATTGGCCCGGCAACCGGCAGGTTAAGATTAATACCGGCGGCAATTTGCGGGATTTGCAGACCATTGTGATAAAGCACATAAGACAGCAGCAAATAATCAATATGACTGCGGTGACAAGGGACATAAATAATCTCGTTGTCTCTGGCGGCAGTTTTTAACGGATCAATATGGCTGACCTGAACCCCATCGTAGAGGGTATTCCACACCCAGCTCAGTAATACATCCATAAATCGCACGGTGGTATAGGAAATATTGGAGGCGATTTCGTCGGCATATTTCAGTGCTTTCTGACGCGCCTGGGGCAGCGTCAGGCTGCGCTCCTGCATGGCCTGCTCAATCGCTGCCTGTACCAGCGGACGGTTAGGGATCTGGCTGATCAGGGTACGCCGATGGGACAGGTCTGGCCCGATGACGGTCGCGGAGACCAGCCGAAAGTGGATACGCAATAATAAGGCTGCTTTACGCGCCAGCCGTGTGGGTGTGCGGGTGCCTTGTGCCAGTCGTTGCATGGATACTGGATGGCTGATGTGCACAAAAGTATTGCGGCCATTAAACAGGATGGCCATCAGGGTGAAAATACGTCCGCCAAGGGTGCCACTGTTTTGCAGCCAGATACGCAGAAAAGAACCTTCTTTTTCTGGCCCTCGCCCCCAGAATACTCGCACCGGTATCACTTCAATATCGCGATCGGGGTGAGCCAGCTGCCACTCGGCCAGTGTCTTCAGCGCTTTGCAGATCACTGGCTTGCCTGCTTTGCGGAAGGGGCTGCCAGAGCGGCGATAGACGTGAAAAAAAGGCTGCAGTCCTGCCTGGTTGAGTGGGCTGTTATCATCCAGTGGGCCGGTCCAGTCGAGTGTTTGTACCTCACGGTCAATTACCAGGGTTTCTGCCAATGAGGGGTAGAGCAAGGCATAAACCCGCAGAGTTCCGCCGGTAGCTGGCTGCTGCTGGGCTGGGCCTATCAGGCGGGTTTTAAGCAGGCTGTATAGCAGTGCCTGGAGCCAGCCGAGTAGTCGTAGGTGCCAGCGGGAAAGCCGGTTCATCCGTAATATCCTTGTTTGCTGTCATCGGAGCGATGCAGGGTTGATCATATACTGCCAGCCCGGTGAGGTTAATAATGGGGGGGTGGTGCATCATCCTGGGCGGATTTTATATCGCCTGTGTTGGCGGCCAATTGTTCCAGACGGCGGTTCATGAGCTGCATGGCCTGATGGGCCAGAGTGAAGTCTGCAGACAAGCGGGTTATCTGATCATTCAGTGTCTCGACCGTTTCGTCCATATAGCTCAGCCGGGTTTCCAGTTCGGTGATACGATCCAGTGCGTGGATCAGTTCAGGGGCGTTTGGGGTGTTACTCATTCGGGTTTGCTCACTGTGTTGAGGGGCAATTGCTATCATATTGATTTTTTAAGAGATTTAGGATTTCATGCAGGGAGGCTGATTGCCGCTATGATCCAGAATATAAAACAGTTTTAAACGTTAATTACAGGTATCGCAATGGTTCGTAAATTAAGTCTCGCTTTGCTGACAGCTGTTATTGTGTCAGTTGCTTTTTGGTTGTCGTTTCAGGGGTTGATGGGTGATGTACAGTTGCCGATGGCGCTACCGCTGATTGTCTTTGTTGCCGGTTTTGTCGCGGGTTTGCTGGTTGTCTCTCTGGCTGGTGCTGAGCAGCCTCCTCGTGGTCGCAGTACGGGCACAATTGTTGAGGAAGACGTTGAGGATGGTCGTGAGCGTGGTGTAGTGAAATGGTTTAATGTCAAAAAAGGTTTTGGCTTTATTACCTGGGATAGTGGCGAAGATGTCTTTGTGCATTTTCGTTCAATCCGTGGTCAGGGGCATCGCTCTCTGGCTGAAGGGCAAAGAGTCAAGTTTACTGTGGTACGGGGCGACAAGGGCCCGCAAGCAGAAGACGTGTCAGCGGTGCAATAAGCCGTCCTGATGCAGCATAAAAAAAGCGGCGTTTGCCGCTTTTTTTATGGCGATTCTGTCCCGGTTATTATGCCGAGGACGGATCCTCAGAGAGATGCAGGCTGGGCTGGTCGCATAATTGTGCTTCCCCCAGCCATGCCAGCAACAAGGTCAAATAGTGCAACATGATTTTCGCCTCCAGACCTGCTTGAGTGAGTACACTTCAAGCATAGACCAGATAGGGAAGCCCGGTGTGCGCCCACTGTCTCGAAAGTACTTTTCGTAACCTGCGACCTTTTCCGCAGCAGGACAGCCCTGAGTCCGACAGCCTGCTAGTCTTTTAATAACAGGCTTTTTAACAGTCGCGGGTTACTCACAATCAGGTTGGCTCCCTGACGTATGCGCGGTTCGCCGTTCATGTCAGACATCAGGCAGCCCGCTTCGGAAGCGATCAGCCCTCCGGCGAGGAGACTGAATTCATCTACGTTACTCAGTACTACGGCCTGGAAGCGGTCAGCAGCGACATAGGCAATAGACAGGGCGTTGGAACCGATGTTGCGCAACTCGTAGGTTTTGCTCATCAGCTTCATAATCCGCTCTCGCTGGGCGTAGGCTTCTTCACCTACCCCCACCGGCTGGGTATAACCCACGATGGCGTCAGCCAGGTTGTTGATGTTGCCGCAACGGATACGGCGGCCGCTTAACTGGGCTCCGCGTCCACGAGAAGCCGTAAACTCATCGCCGTTGATTGGATTGGTAATCACCGCGTGTTCCGTCTTGCCATTGATCTGGCAGCCAACAATGATGGCAAACGCAGGAATACCGACCCGGAAGTTGGCGATATCGTCAATGACGCAGATATGCCATACCGGTTGTTTTTCGGAACCAGAGTTCAGACCGGTTTCACGGCCGTTAAAGCTGTGCTCCGGGTAGGATTTTTTCAGTTCAAAGATGATGCTTTTTTCCAGACCAATGGTGCAGTCTGCAATAAACTTCGCTTTTTCCTGATCCGTACTTTGGTACGAATCGAAGCGGTCCAGTCGGCGGACCAGATCCTGACCCGCATTGCGCGCAGCGCGCAACGCCAAGTTCACCATGGGCTGCATTGCGATAACTATCTCTTAAAGAACGAGGGAACCGGCGATTATATCAGCACTGCTATGGTTGGCGAAGCACGTTTTCGCTACACTTCGCGGTTTTTAGCCGTTCCTGCGTCATTTTGTTGGCTTGAAGGGGATGCAGGCAGCGAGTCATGTCCCAATGGCCACAGCTCCAGACGGCGTCACAGATGAACGTAAAGGTGGGTGAAGTGATTTCAGACGCAGGTGACCATTATCCTCTGCTCGATGCCATTGACATCGTGATGGTGAATACCACGCATTCCGGCAATATCGGCGCAGCAGCCAGAGCGATGAAAAATATGGGGCTTGGCCAGCTGATATTGGTTGACCCGATTGCCACCGTTAATGACGAAGCGCTGGCCCGGTCGTCGCGAGCCGATGACATTTTACAGCGGGTGCGCATTGTGCCGACGCTGGAAGAAGCGGTTGCCAACGCCAGTCTGGTGGTGGGCACCAGTGCTCGCAGTCGACATATCCCCTGGCCGTTAATGACGCCGCGCCAGGCTGCCAGCAGTGTGTGCAACGTTGCCGCTACAGGTGCTCGTGCTGCCCTGGTATTTGGGCGCGAGTCTCGAGGGCTGACCAATGAAGAGCTTCATCTTTGTCATGCACACGTCCATATACCAACGGTTGAATCGTTTTCTTCGCTGAATGTCGCTCAGGCGATTCAGGTGTTGTGTTACGAAATGCGTCTGGCTGCGATGGATGCTGCGGTCGCGGGTATCGGGACTGAGGCTGTTATGGGCCAGCGCTGGGGAGTGGAATGGGATCATCCACCGGCAACCCATCAGGAACTGAACGGTATGATTCTGCATCTGGAACAAACGCTGGTTGATATTGGCTTCCTCGACCCCAATACACCCAAGCAACTGATGACCCGATTGCGTCGCCTGTATCAGCGGGCGGAGCCAGACAAGATGGAAATCAATATGGTGCGTGGCATGCTGGCTGCGGTTCAACAGCTGGTTGTGCGTAGCCAGGGTCAGCAACCACAGCAACCGTCACTACAGCAACCGCCACAGCAACCGTCACTACAGCAACCGCCACAGCAACCGGATGATCAGTCGCTGATGGGGGATGCATCTCAAGGGAACCGCTCTGATGTTTAAGCAACTCCGTGAAGACGTCGCCTGTGTGTTCGAACGCGATCCTGCGGCTCGAAACACGTTTGAAGTACTGACGACCTATCCGGGCGTACACGCCATTTTGCATTATCGGCTGGCCAACGGTCTCTGGCGGCGCGGGTTCAAATGGCTGGCGCGTTTGCTGTCGACCTTCAGCCGCTGGCTGACCGGCATTGAAATTCACCCCGGTGCGACGATTGGACGACGATTTTTTATCGACCATGGCATGGGTGTGGTGATTGGTGAAACCGCCGAGATCGGTGACGATTGCACGCTGTATCACGGTGTAACGCTGGGGGGCACCAGCTGGAACAAGGGCAAGCGCCACCCGACCTTGCAGGATGGCGTTGTGGTCGGTGCTGGTGCCAAGGTGTTGGGGCCAATCGTGGTGGGCAAGAATGCTCGTATTGGTTCCAATGCGGTGGTCACCAAGGCTGTTCCCGAAGGCGCGACGGTGGTGGGTATTCCAGGTCGGATTGTACGGGTCGCGGGCAAGAAAAAGCCGTTGCCGGAAGGCACAGTACGGATGGCCGAGAAACTGGGGTTTGATGCCTACGGTATTGCGGATGGCACACCGGATCCGATTGCCCGCTCGATTCACAATATGATGGATCATATGGATGCGGTGGACAGCAAGATTGATCGTATGTGCAAGGCGCTGCATCAGGTTGGTATTCACAGTTGTGATGATGCGTTGCCACAACTGGAGCGTGAGCACTTTGTCAGCCTCGGTGATCTGGATGACCAGCAGCGCAGTGCCGGCGCTGACTCTGCAGACGATGACATGCCAGAGACCACGAACCACAATGGCCCTGCTTGAGGGTGAGCAAGATAGTGCAAGCAAGATAGTGGGCAACAGGATGTTGGTACAACCGAGAGACTTGAAGCGGGCCAAATTGACGGACTTTATGCAGATATAGTTGACTGCAATAGTTGACGGTATTAGTCGGATATAAACATAATGCCGATCCGATCGGAGGAAGTTTTATATGCGACTGACAACCAAGGGCCGCTATGCGGTGACTGCCATGCTGGATTTGGCCATTCACGCTGAGAATGGCCCTGTCAGCCTGAATGATATATCGGGTCGGCAGGGCATCTCGCTGTCGTACCTGGAACAATTGTTTGCACGTTTGCGGCGTTGTGAACTGGTATCGAGTGTGCGCGGCCCTGGCGGTGGTTATCGCCTCAGTCGTGAGCTGGGTGCCATCAATGTTGCGGAAATCGTCGACGCTGTTAATGAGTCGATGGATGCCACCCGTTGTAACAAGCGCGGCGATTGCCAGGAAGGACACGAGTGCCTGACCCATCATCTGTGGCTTGACCTGAGTGACCAGATTCACGACTTTCTGTCAGCGATCAGTCTGCAAGAGCTGATTGTCAGGCAGGAGATCCAGAATACGGCACACCGTCAGGATATGCAGTCGGGTAATCGTATCAAGGCCTTCTTGTCTGACGCCATGAATGGCTGAGCAGGTTTGATATATGTTGCTGCGCGGTGGTCAGCGTTCTGCTTCTGGCCGCTATGCCCGGCACTGATAACAGCTGACACAACACCGATACTGCGTTGTCGATGTCTTGACCCGCGTGGCGGAGTCGCCACAATACTACCTCCGCCTGACGTGATTTGGATTTGCAATGAAAACCCTTTACCTCGATTACGCTGCCACCACACCGGTTGATCCGGTGGTTGCCGAAGCCATGGCCGCTTGTCTGACCATGGATGGCAATTTCGCCAATCCGGCATCGCGTTCCCATCGTTTTGGCTGGCAGGCTGAGCAGGCGGTTGAAAAAGCCCGTCGTCAGGTAGCCGACCTGCTGGGTGCCGATCCGCGTGAAATTGTCTGGACCTCGGGAGCGACAGAAAGCAACAACCTGGCGCTCAAGGGTGTGGTTGAATATTACCGTCGCCATCATCCTGGCAAGTCCTGTCATATCATCAGTTCATCCATCGAGCACAAGGCAATACTCGACACCCTGAGCTGGCTGAAACAGCAGGGCGTGGACATTACCTTATTGGCACCGGATGCGGATGGCCTGATTCATCCCCGCCAGGTCAGCGATGCGCTGAGAGACGATACCGTACTGGTATCGCTGATGGCGGTGAATAACGAAATTGGTACCTTGACCGATATCGCGGCGGTGGCGGCGCAGCTCAGTGATCATCCGGCGCTGTTGCATGTCGATGCGGCCCAGGCGGTCGGCAAACTACCGGTCAATGTGAACCACTGGCGAGTCGATCTGCTGTCGGTATCGGCGCACAAGTTCTATGGCCCCAAGGGCATGGGGGTGTTGTACGTGCGGCGTCAGCCGCAAGCCCACGTCGATGCCCAGATTCATGGTGGTGGCCATGAGCGCGGTATGCGTTCGGGCACGCTGCCAACGCACCAGATTGTCGGTATCGGCACCGCCGCACAGCAGGTTGCCGAGCAGTTGACGGAAGAAGTAGCACGGATTTGTGCGCTGCGTGACCGTCTGGAACAGGCGTTACTGGCGCTGGGCGACGTGTATCTTAATGGCCATCCGCAGCAGCGTGTTGCCGGACACCTGAACCTGTCGTTTGACGGGGTTGATGGCGAAATCCTGCTGGCCTCCCTGGCTCAGGTTGCGGTGTCGTCCGGGTCGGCCTGTACGTCTGCCAGTGTGGAGCCTTCCTATGTGCTCAAGGCGCTTGGTCGTAGCAACGGATTGGCGCATGCCGGGTTGCGTTTCAGTATCGGCCGTTACACCACGGCGGAGGATATTGACTTCGCCATTGAGCAGGTTAGCCGGGTCGTGACGTTGTTACGCCAACAAACCCGCCGGGTCTGACGTTGAGTGTGATGTCAGAGAGACGTCACACGCGTACATCTTTCATCAAAACGTGCGTATAATCCGCCGGATTTTTAAACCCCTGAATACCTTATTACTATTGGAGCAAACACATGGCTGTTGAACGCACGCTGTCTATCGTTAAACCAGACGCAGTTGCCAAAAATGCAATCGGTGACATCATGGCCCGTTTTGAAAAGGCCGGCCTGAGCATCGTTGCAGCCAAAATGGTTCGCCTGGACGACGACAAAGCTGGCGGTTTCTATGCTGAGCACAAGGAACGTCCTTTCTACAAGCATCTGGTTGCTTTTATGACGTCCGGCCCGGTTGTTGTGCAGGTACTGGAAGGCGAAAATGCTATCCTGCTGAACCGCGAACTGATGGGTGCTACCAACCCGAAAGAAGCCGCTGCCGGTACAATCCGCGCTGACTTCGCTGAAAGCATTGACGCCAACGCAGTACATGGTTCTGACTCTGCCGAATCTGCGGCTCGTGAAATCGCGTATTTCTTCTCTGCCGACGAAATCTGCGCCCGTTGATTTTGTCTGAACGGGAGCGGTTTGCTCCCGTTCGTTCTGTATTTTCCTGCTCGGAAGCGCTACGCCAGGTAACAGCTCGATGACCGATACCACTCAAAAGATCAATCTGCTGGGCTTGTCTCCAGCGAAAATGGAAGCCTTTTTCATCGATATCGGTGAAAAGAAATTCCGTGTCCAGCAGATGCTGAAGTGGATCCATCAGTATGGCGAAGCCGATTTTGAAAAAATGACCAATATGGGCAAGCCCCTGCGCGCCAAACTGGCTGAGATCGCAGAAATACGCTTGCCTGAAGTGGTCTACGAAGATATTTCTACCGATGGCACCCGCAAATGGGTGATGCGGATGCCTGGAGGCAGCTCGATTGAAACCGTCTACATACCCGAAAAAGAACGCGGCACCCTGTGTGTCAGCTCACAGATTGGTTGCTCGCTCGATTGCAGCTTTTGCTCCACCGGCAAACAGGGTTTTAACCGCGATCTGAGCGTGGCCGAAATTATCGGCCAGGTGTACGTTGCTGCGATGAGCTTTCATGGGCCAGGTGAACGGCGTGAACGTCGTATTACCAACGTGGTCATGATGGGCATGGGCGAACCGCTGTTGAATTTCGACAACGTGGTTGACGCCATGCACCTGATGATGGAAGACAACGCCTACGGCTTGTCCAAACGTCGGGTAACCCTGAGTACGTCGGGTGTGGTGCCGATGATGGACAAATTGGGTGAAGTGACCGATGTCTCCCTGGCCGTGTCTCTGCATGCCCCGAATGACGAGCTGCGTAACCAACTGGTGCCAATCAATCGCAAATACCCGATTGCCGAGTTGATTGCCGCGACCAATCGTTATTTGGCCAGACTGCCAGATCGTCGCAAAGCCACCATTGAATACACCATGATGGAAGGGGTGAACGATAGCCTGGAGAATGCCATCGAGCTGGCTGAACTGCTGAAACAGGTGCCCTGCAAGATCAATCTGATCCCGTTTAATCCGTTCCCGAATTCAGGTTACAAACGTCCGAGTAATAATCGTGTTTACCGTTTCCGCGATTATCTGGTCAGTCAGAATCATATTGTAACGATACGCTCGACACGCGGTGATGATATTGACGCCGCTTGCGGCCAGCTGGTCGGCAAGGTCGAGGATCGTACGCGCCGCAGCGAGCGCTATATCAATGCGGTGCAACTGGATTCCAACCAATAAGGCCCTCAGGTATGAGACAACTCAGCAACACCTTGCAGCAACTGCTCATGATTACCCTGACGCTGGTTTTGACGGCCTGTGTCACTACCACCGAAAGCCGTTTGCAAAAAAACAAGAACCCGGACAAGGCGTTGGAAAACTATACCCAGCTCGGTTTTGGCTATTTGAAACAGAATCGCCCGGATCTGGCCCGTCAGCGGCTGCAAAAGGCGCTGTCGATTGATGCTGACCATGCACCGGCCAACGACGCGATGGGGCTGGTCTGGCAAATGGAAGGAGAATACGACCTGGCGGAAGAGTTTATGCGCAAGGCGATCTCCAACGACAGTTCTTACGCCGCCGCAAAACATCACCTGGGTCGGTTGTATGCCCAGATGCAGCAATACAATAAGGCCGAAAAATGGCTTGAGACTGCGGCCGGTGATCGTTATTACGACGGTCGTGCCAACGCCTACAACGACCTGGCAATGAACTATTACCGCCAGAATGAGCCAGTAAAAGCGATTGATAATTATCTCGAAGCCCTGCGTTTGTCGCCGTACAACGTTGACGCTTTGGTGAACGCATCGACCTTGCTGTTCGAGGCCCAGCGTTACGACGAATCACGCAAGTATTTTGACCGGCTGGATCGACTGGTGATCAAGGGTAACACCCGTCACACGTCTCACAGCCTGTGGCTGGGTATCAAACTGGCGACCATTTACCAGGATACCGACAAAGTGATTGGGTTAGCGACGCAATTGAAAAAACAATTCCCCGACTCCAACGAGTATCGCCTGTACCAGGAATCCCTGGGCAGCGCCAAAGATTGATCACAGGCACAAGCGAGCGAGACAGACTGATGCATTTTGAAAATCCGATCAAACGTCGCAAAAGCCGCAAGATCATGGTGGGCGACGTCGCTGTTGGCGGTGATGCACCGATTTCGATTCAGACCATGACCAACACCGAAACTACCGATGTAGCCGCCACCGTCGCGCAAATCCGGCGGGCTCAGGACGCCGGAGCCGATATCGTGCGAGTCTCGGTGCCGTCCATGGACGCCGCAGAAGCCTTTGGTCAGATTCGCAAGCAGGTCACTATTCCGCTGGTAGCCGATATTCATTTCGATTACCGCATAGCCCTGCGGGTTGCCGAACTGGGTGTCGATTGTCTGCGTATCAATCCCGGTAATATTGGTCGTGAAGATCGGGTACGGGCGGTGGTGGATGCCGCACGTGACAACAATATCCCGATCCGCATTGGCGTTAATGCCGGTTCGCTGGAAAAAGACCTGCAAAAGAAATACGGCGAGCCAACCCCCGCAGCGCTGGTGGAATCCGCCATGCGCCATATCGATATTCTCGATCGCCTCGACTTTCAGGAATACAAACTGAGCCTGAAAGCATCGGATATTTTTATGACGGTGGCCGCTTATCGTCAGATTGCCAGCCAGATCGAACAACCGTTACATCTGGGCATCACCGAAGCCGGTGGCTTGCGTGGTGGCACGGTAAAATCCTCGATTGGTCTTGGTCTGCTGTTATGGGACGGCATTGGCGACACCATTCGAGTGTCATTAGCGGCCGACCCGATTGAAGAGGTCAAGGTCGGCTGGGATATGCTGAAGTCGCTGAAAGTGCGCTCCCGTGGCATTAACTTTATTGCCTGCCCAAGCTGCTCACGGCAGAATTTTGACGTCATCAAAACCATGAACGACCTGGAAAGCCGGGTCGAAGACATCCGTACCAATATGGACGTGGCGGTGATTGGCTGTGTGGTGAATGGGCCAGGAGAAGCCAAAGAAGTCGACCTGGGGCTGGCCGGTGGTCAGCCTAACCTGGTGTACATCGACGGCAAACCGGCGGGCAAACTGAATAACGATACCCTGGTAGATGATCTCGAACGTCTGATTCGTGAACGTGCCGACCAGCTCGACAAAGAACGTGAACATCTGATTGTCTCCAGCTGAGACCGCAGAACAAAGCAGAACTTGAGACTGCAGAACTACAGGAATAACCCAGAGATTATGGCCAAGAAAATACAAGCCATCCGCGGCATGAACGACATTCTGCCTGCGCAAAGCCCGGTGTGGCAGTACCTGGAAGGTACGGTCAAGGATCTGCTGGCTGGACATGGCTATGACGAAATCCGTATGCCGATTGTCGAGCAGACCAATCTGTTCAAACGCTCCATTGGCGAAGTGACGGACATCGTCGAAAAAGAAATGTACACCTTTGAAGACCGCAACGGTGACAGCCTGACGCTGCGCCCGGAAGGCACCGCCAGCTGCGTCCGTGCTTGTGAAGAACACGGCTTGCTCTATAACCAGACCCAACGGCTGTGGTACACCGGCCCGATGTTCCGCCACGAACGGCCACAAAAAGGCCGTTACCGCCAGTTCTACCAGGTGGGAGTGGAAACCTTTGGCATCAGCACGCCCGATATCGACGCCGAACTGATTCTGATGACGGCCCGTTTGTGGCAGCAACTCGGCCTCACCGATGCGGTCACACTGCAACTGAATACCCTGGGCAGCAACGCCGCGCGGGCTGAATACCGCGCCGCACTGGTGGAATACCTCGGTCAGTTCAAAGACCAGCTGGATGAAGACAGCCAGCGTCGTCTGGAAAGCAACCCGCTGCGAGTATTGGACTCCAAAGACCCTGACACCCAGGCGCTGCTGGCTGATGCGCCGCAGCTGCATGACCATCTGGATGACGACAGTCGGGAGCACTTTGCCAAACTGCGCGCTATTCTCGATGCCGCCGGTATCCGCTACGAAATCAACCAGCGTCTGGTGCGTGGACTCGATTACTACAACAAGACCGTGTTTGAATGGGTCACCGATCAGCTCGGCTCCCAGGGTACGGTCTGTGCCGGTGGTCGTTACGATGGTCTGGTGGAACAGCTGGGTGGCAAACCGACGCCAGCAGTGGGTTTTGCCATGGGGGTTGAACGCCTGATCCTGTTGCTGGAAACCCTGGACGTGATTCCGCCAGCAGTTACCCAAACCGTTGATCTGTACCTGTGTGCCATGGGTGAGGGTGCTGATCTGACGGCCTTGCTGTTGGCCGATAGCCTGCGGGAAGAACACAGCTGGCTGCGGATACAAACCCACTGCGGTGGTGGCAGCTTCAAGAGTCAGATGAAAAAAGCCGACAAGAGTGGCGCCCGCTTTGCCTTGTTACTCGGCGAAAGCGAACTGGCTGAGCAACAGATCACTATCAAAGATTTGCGCAACGATGCCGAACAGCAAACCGTTGCGCAGGCCGGTTTGTCAGACTGGCTGGCTGAGGCAATGCTGTAACCTCTATAACGCTCGCTCAGTCATACACATATTGAATACATTTCGAATAAAAATCGAATGAACATAACGAATACGAATAAGGTAGCCAGGACATGACGGAACTGCGTACGGATGAAGAACAGGCAGAAATGCTCAAGCGCTGGTGGAATGAGCACGGCAAAAGCACACTCGTTTCCATCATAGTGGTAGCCGGTGGCTGGATGGGCTGGAACTTCTACCAGGATCAGCAACAGACAACCGGTGAAACCGCGTCAGCACTGTATACAACCATGACAGAAAAAGCCGCCGCCGCGATAACCACCCATGATGAAGCCGCCCAGCAAGAAGCCGTGGTACTGGCCGAAAAACTGAAAAACGACTTCAGTGGCAGCAGTTACAGCCAGTTCGCCAGCCTGTTTCTGGCGCGTTTTGCTGCCGACAACGGTGACATGAACAGTGCTGCAGACGAGCTGCGAGTCTTGGTCGACAGTGCAGAAGCACCGGTGAAATATCTGGCTACGGCCCGTCTGGCAGACGTACTGGTTGAACTGAATGACCCGGATGCCGCACTGGCACTGGTAAATGAAGTGCCAGACCCGGCCTATGCGCCGCAGTACCTCGAAGCCCGTGGGGATGCGCTGTTCCGTAAGGGCGACAAGGCCGCTGCCCGTACCGCTTATCTCGAAGCTCTGGACGCGGCCTCTGAACTGGGGGTCGATACCCAGTTGTTGCAGCGCAAGGCCGATTTTCTGATCGCGGCTGAGGACGCCTGATGCCTGTACGCCTGATATTGGCACGTGTTGGTGCCTTGCTGGCTGCCTTGCTGATTGGCGCCTGTTCCTCCCAACCGCAACCGCCAGCCGAGAATATCTCCTCACTGGGTCGTAGCGGTCTGGATATTGTCTGGCGCAACAGCATTGGTGACGGCCCTGGCAGCCAGTACAGCCGCTTGCAGCCTGTCGCCAATGGTAATGTACTCTACGTCGCGGATACCTCCGGGTCGGTATGGTCGCTGGATCTGGACAGCGGTCGCGAACGCTGGCATCAGACACTGGATATGCCAGTGTCAGCAGGCCTGACGTTGGCCGGAGACAATCTGCTGCTGGTTACCGTTGACGGTGTATTACACAGCATTTCGGCACAGCAGGGGGAGCCAGTTTGGCAAGCCCAATTGTCCAGTGAGGCCGTTGCTGCCGCCGGAGTGGACGACAGCAGTGTCTACGTTCACACCATTGACGGCCGGGTGTCTGCCTTTGACTTGCTCAGCGGTGAACAACGCTGGTCGTACGAAACCGCCATGCCGATTCTGTCGGTACGTGGTACTGCCGCGCCGGTTGTATCCGGTGAACTGGTGATACTGGGTCTGGCGAATGGCAAGGTGATTGCGCTCGACAAACGTTTGGGGATTCCGCGCTGGGATGTGCGTCTGGCCACACCCGAAGGCCGCTCCGAGCTGGAACGACTGGTGGATGCTGATGGCACCGTCGTGGTGGACAACAAGCTGATCTACGCCGCCAGCTATCATGGTAAAGTGGCCGCGATCACCATAACCGGTGAAACCCGCTGGGAAGAAGACGGCTCCAGCTACACCAGCCCGGCGTTATCGCTGGGCAACGTATACCTGACCCTGGACGACAGCAGAATCCAGGCCTTTGATGTATATGGCGGTGATCCGGTCTGGACCCAGAGCGGTTTGCAGGGGCGTCAACTGGGGGCTGTTGAAGCCTACCGGAACAACCTGGTAGTGACCGACAGCGAAGGATTTCTTTATCTCCTGAGCCAAGTGGATGGCACCTTGCTGGCGCGTTTATCCCTCGTTCCCAATGCCTTGCACGTCAGCTATCCTAACCAGTCGGAAGCCACACGCTGGCGTCAGCTGCACGGTCGTGATTTTGGCGTTCGTAGCCCGGTATTGATCACTGAAAAGGGCATTGTGGTCTACACCAATGCCGGTGACGTGATGCTGGTGACGGTAGCAGAATAGTCAGTCTGTCGTTACTGGCCATCACGGTCGTTTTTCCGGGGAGCTTATTGGCTCCCCTTTTTATCTGAGGTATTTCATGGTTCCAGTCATCGCTTTGGTGGGTCGTCCCAATGTTGGCAAGTCCACTCTGTTTAATCGTCTTACCAAGTCCCGCGATGCACTGGTAGCGGAAATTGCCGGGCTGACCCGCGATCGCAAATATGGTGAAGGCAAGGTCGGTGAGCGCCCGTTTATCGTGATTGATACCGGCGGTATCAGCGGCGAGGAAGTGGGTATCGACGAAGCCATGGCGGTTCAAAGCTTTCAGGCGATACAGGAAGCCGACATCGTCTTTTTTATGGTCGATGCCAGCGCCGGTATTCTCGAAGGTGATCGGATGATTGCCAATTACCTGCGTAAGAGCGGCAAGTCAGCGTATCTGGTGGCGAATAAAATCGACGGCAAAAACCCCGATGTGGTGCTGATTGAAATGTACGAATTGGGAATGGGCGAACCTCTGGGGATCGCGGCGGCGCACAATCGCGGTGTCTCTACCCTGATTGATCACGTTATGGACGAGCTGCATGGCGTCAGCCACGATGAACCTGTCGCCCGATCCGAGGATGAGTGGAACTACGTCTGGGAGGAAGACGAAGAAGGACACGTCACCGAAGTCGTCCACGAAGAGCTCGATGTCAAAGGCATCAAAATAGCCATCGTCGGGCGTCCCAATGTCGGCAAGTCTACTCTGGTGAACCGCTTTCTGGGGGAAGACCGGGTCGTGGTGTATGACGAAGCCGGTACCACCCGCGACAGTATTTATATTCCCTACGAGCGACACGGCCAGGATTACACCCTGATTGATACCGCCGGGATACGCCGCCGCAAAAATATCAGCGAAGCAGCCGAAAAGTTCTCCATCATCAAGACGCTGCAAGCGATTCAGGACTGCCACGTCTGTATTCTGGTGCTGGATGCCCGTACCGGCATTGTTGAACAAGACCTGCACATGCTCAGCTTTGTACTCAACGCTGGTCGGGCACTGGTGATTGCCATCAACAAATGGGACGGCATGGATGCGGACGAAAAGAAGCGGGTCAAAGACGAGCTCGACCGCCGTTTCGACTTCCTCACCTTTGCCGATATGCACTTTATCTCCGCGCTGCATGGCACAGGCGTTGGTCACTTGTACGAGTCGGTGGATCAGGCCTACGAATCGGCCATGGGTAAATGGCAAACCAACATGCTGACCCGGATTCTGGAAGATGCCGTAGCGACTCACCAACCGCCGATGGTACGCAGCCGCCGCCCAAAATTGCGTTATGCTCACCAGGGTGGCTCGAATCCGCCAGTACTGGTGATTCACGGTAACCTGGTGAACGACTTGCCAGACGACTACAAACGTTATCTGGCCAATACTTTCCGTCGCGTGCTGGATATCAAGGGCACGCCGATCCGGGTGGAATTCCGACAGGGAGAAAACCCGTTCTCAGACAAACAGAAAGACATCCGCCATCGCACCAAACGACGGGCAGAGTCGGTTGTCAAAACCGCTAACATCCGTCAGATCAAACTCGATAAACACCGCAAGGCCCGCAACAAACCCTGAGCGCTTGTTGATCTGTTGTCTGAAATCTTGCCCCTCACCGGCGTTGTGATAGGGTGAGCGCAAACCATCGTTACGATTGTCGTAGCGATGGCGTTTCTTTTTGAGGTTGTCATGCCATCCCCCACTGCCAGTGTTGATTTTTACCATCGCCATGCCAAGCGATTGGCTGATTGTTACGACGGACTCTCTGTTGAACAGGTGCATGGAAGCTGGCTGCCACTGGTTCCGGTTCAACCGGGGGCCAGAGCACTGGATGTGGGTGCCGGTTGCGGTCGTGATGCCTGCTGGCTGGCTCAGCAAGGCTGGCAGGTAACCGCAGTAGAACCTGCAGCAGGCATGCGTGATATTGGCCAGCAGCGTTCACAAGCACTCGAACTTGGGCAAGACAAACTGGTATGGATAGACGATGCCTTACCGTCGTTGGCTAAAGTGCCGAATGCAGATTATCACCTGATCCTGCTGTCGGCGGTGTGGATGCACCTGTCGATTGCCCATCGTCCGCTGGCGTTGCGGCGGCTGGTGCAATTACTGGCCGAAACCGGTGTCATCGTGATTACTCTACGAAGTGGTTCCGGTGACCCGGAACGACCCATGTATCCGGTCAGTGCGGTCGAAGTCCGGGCTATCGCCAAGCCACTCAAACTCTCGGTGGAAGAACTCACCCCACGTGCCGGGAGAGGTGATCTGCTTGAACGCCCGAATGTCACCTGGCAGACTGTAATTTTACGACGCGACCGGGATAATTGAGCCGTCCATTGACAATAAATGTAATGCCCGTCGCCCGTCTGATCAGGCGGGCGTTACCTCGACCATCAACTCATCACTAAGCTGCTCCAGCGCCTCGGTAAGATCCTCATGATCCAGCGTATCGGGCACCTGCAGTTCCGCTCTGGCCTTGAACAGCGCCAGCGCCGACATTTCAGCCTGAACACACTCGGTGTTCAGCTCCAGTACATTCACACCCAATGACGCCAATACACGAGACACCTCACGGACAATACCCGGACGGTCGTTACCCACCAGACTCAAATTCAGTTGATGTGTATCGCCATGATCCAGCAAACCCCGTTCTGCTCTAATCTCGATACCACTGGCCGACAGCGCCGCCAACTCCGTTTGCAACCCGGCGTCATCGGATTCATCCAGCGTTACCAGCACAATACCGGCGAATTTACCCGCCAGACTGGCAAGATGGCTCTCCGTCCAGTTGCCGTTGTGGCGGCTGATAACAGCAGACATTGTTTCCACGATGCCAGGCTTGTCGTCGGCAATTACAGTCAGAACCAGAGATAACGTCATAACAAAAATACCTGAAAATAGAAGAGTGAAGCGCTTGTTGAAGAAGAGACACTTATTGTTAGAGGCCAAGGCTTTTGCGCTGAAGAGCAGAGATTAACAAGGCCGCTGGCGGTTGTCTTGAGTGAAATGCCGGAGGCGTCCATTCAATGTCGCTCGGTATCAATTGGCTAAGAATCAATTTCTTTACAGTCGTCAGTGCTTCACAAAACGGGTGTCAGGTCTTTCGGATTGCGGCCAGATACGAAGATGAAGCATGACTGGTTGCCTGCTGGCACAGGCTCAGATGAAGCAATTGTGACGGTTAGCATCAAGTACTACAACCAACCTGGACGGCCACATTCATCGAACGGTGATCAGAAACCCGTAGAGTACGACAAATTAGCAAAATAATGTGTCCGATTTTGTTGACCAGAATGTCAATGGCCATCTATTTTGATCCACCTTTGGCCAATAAAATTGACCCACTTTATGAGCATTAACTGCCCAGTTTCTGCTTCAGCCGGTAGCTTTCTCCGCCCATCATA
>OJIO01000051.1_pt1 | contig 94160 bp, 86 predicted proteins | sample 1595621 | NCBI WGS metagenome assembly OJIO01 (sample SAMN05416776, study PRJEB24817) | seawater metagenome | isolation source: Sea water | place: Canada:Atlantic | collected 2013-07 | reverse complement strand
TAAGCCCTTTTAAACTCTCGCTGAGTCATCACTTATTAACGTGGAATGGTATAAGAGCTCACTGTCATCATATTTTCAAATTACCGTCACCTTACTGTAAAGCCCTGCTTTTAGCCTAAGCGCTAAACAGCTAAAGGGTTGAAACATGAATAACGCACTGGTTTATCGAGCGCATTACCGCACAGTTTGGTTATCTGATATTCATTTAGGCAGTAAAGACTGTAAAGCAGAATACCTACTCGACTTTTTAAACCACTCGACCATTGAGACCTTGTATTTGGTCGGCGACATCATTGATATGTGGGCGATGAGCAAGCAGTTTCGCTGGCCTGAAACCCACAATCAGGTGCTGCACAAACTCATGTCTTTATCCAAAGAAGAGACTCGCGTTATCTTCTTACCCGGCAACCATGACGCGCCTCTACAAAAATATGACGGCATCACGTTTGGTGAAATAGAAATCGCCCGAGAGACGGTTCACACCACGGCCGATGGTAAAAAACTATTAGTACTTCACGGCGATCAGTTCGATCAAGAAGTGTGTTTTGGCCCCTTGCAATCTTGGATAGGTGATAAGGCGTACGATCTACTGTTATTTATCAATCGTTGGTATAACCGTATTCGAGCCGCGCTTAAATTCCCCTATTGGTCATTGGCAGGCTACTTAAAAAGTCATATAAAAGAAGCCAATAAAGCAATTCAACGTTATAAAAATGCCTGTATTAACCGCGCTACCGAAATGGACTTAGACGGTGTTATTTGTGGCCACATACATCACCCTGAAGTGGCCAATATTAATGGCAAGACCTATTACAACGATGGTGACTGGATAGAAAACTGCTCGGCGCTCACCGAATTACCAAACGGCGAAATGAAGTTGATTTACTGGACGCAAACCGCTCATGCCAGCAATTTGTTTAATTTAAGAATGAGCAAAACAAAGAATCAAGACAAAGCTGCCTAGTGACGCAATAGCAGCTTATTTCTTGTAATCAAAATGCCACGTAACTGGCACCAAAGCGTCATATAGCCCAGCTAACATTGGCCCGAATTTAGCAATATACGGCGAGTTATATGTTCACGGTTAATGACGTTTTACACAAGCACTACCCCAAAGTAGCCGAAAAGCCTTGGTTGTTTAAATCTGCCGGTTTTGTGCTACGCCACTTGCTTCATGAGCGCGAAATGAATGAGTTTGCTCAAAGCTACCCACACCACCAAGGACTTGAGTTTGTTGAACAGGTACTCGAGTACTTTAATATTAGCTACTCGGTTCGTGATAACGAGCGTGAACATATTCAAAGCCAAGGCCGTTTGGTCATCATTGCCAATCACCCTATCGGCTCACTCGATGCCCTCGCCTTAATCAAACTGGTCAGCGAAATCAGAACAGATGTAAAAGTTGTCGCCAATCAAATGTTGATGACCATCGACCCACTTCATTGCATGCTATTACCGGTAAACAATATGAATGGGGGCACAGCGAAAGATCATATTCATAATATTCAACAACACCTAGAACAAGAAGGCGCATTGTTGATATTCCCGGCAGGTGAAGTGTCGCGATTACGCCCTCAAGGTGTGCGTGATACGCACTGGAACAGCGGCTTTTTACGCATTGCCCGTCAAGCAAAAGCACCTATTTTACCTGTGTTTATCGATGCGAAAAACTCGCCGCTCTTTTACGGTGTGTCCATGCTGTATAAGCCGTTAGCGGCGATGCTTCTGGTCACAGAAATGTTCAAGCAAAAGCGCAAACACTTACCTATGCGGGTCGGTGAAGTCATCCCGTTTGAATCTTATGCTAACGATAAAATCAATCGCCTGCAGCAGGTACGCTTACTCAAAAAACACCTGTATCGCATCGGTATGGGCAAGCAAGGCATTTTTGCTACACAAAAAGCGATCGCCATGCCAGAAAACCGCACCGAGTTGAGCCGGGCGATAAAACGCGATTGCGAGCACTTAGGTGAAACCACCGATGGTAAGGCAATTTACTTATACCAATACAACGGTAGCTCGCCTATCATGCGCGAAATCGGCCGTCTACGTGAAATCGCATTTCGCGCTGTGGGCGAAGGTAGCAACCGCCGCCGAGACATTGACCAATACGACGCCCACTACTTCCACCTGATTTTATGGGATGCAGATGACCTAGAAATTGCAGGCGCTTATCGCTTTGGTGATGCAAAAAAATTGTTAGCACAAACCGGGGTTGAGGGCTTGTATTCGGCGACTTTGTTTAACTATACCGACGCAATGCAACCGTATTTTGAAAAAGGTTTAGAGCTGGGCCGTAGCTTTGTACAGCCCAGATATTGGGGTAAACGTAGTCTCGATTACTTGTGGTATGGCATAGGCGCGTTCTTGCAGCGCCACCCAGACTACCGATACTTATTTGGGCCTGTGTCACTAAGTGACACCTATCCAAAAGCCGCTAAAGACTTACTGGTGCAATTCTACCGCTTGTACTTTACTCATACCGACACCATCGCCACGTCAAAAACCCCTTATCATTTGGCAGGCGACTTACCTCAAACCTTCAGCGGTGGAGATTACAAAAAAGATTTTACCTTGCTCAAACATTTACTCGCTAATATGGGGGTTGCTGTCCCTACCCTTTATAAACAATACACTGAAACCTACGATGATGGTGGTATTCACTTTCTTGACTTTAATATTGATGCTGACTTTGGTGATTGTATAGACGGCCTAGTGTTAGCTGATATTCATAAGCTTAAAGCTAAGAAAAAAGCCCGATATATGCCGCAAAATGCAGGTAAAGAAGATGTAACGCAGGTCGCAGAAAAGGCTAAAAAAGCCCCCCTTAAGAAGGCGAGTTAATCGCAACCACTTTAAAGTTTAGGTTTAGGGTCTAGTGATTAATGTAGTGAACGTGAAAAGGCTAATCTTCGGATAGCCTTTTTTGGTTTACATTAATCCTGGTGTTCATGGTGAAAACACGCTGTACAGCACCTGGTTTAAGTTAATTGTCTGTTGCACTGACTCTATGCAGACTCAATTAGGCTTTCTTTTTGCCTAAAGCTACCACCTCAGCCTTTTCGTCGGACAATACATTTTTCGCTTCAGCACCTTTGAACATCTTGCCCACGGCATCTTTGTTTTTAGACAGCATGATGGCCAAATCTTCTAATACGTCAGCATCGAACTTCATTCCTTTAGCTTCAATGTATTCCGCTAAGTTGTCCGCTACTTCTAGCATCTTATCGTATTTATCGGCTTCTTTTTTATCTGCGGTCACAAACTTTTCAACCCCTTTATGCTCAACGACGTATCTGGTAATAATGGCCATATTTGTATCCTCAATTGCGTGTCTGTACAAAATATAACACAACACCTGTTTTTATGTACAGTTCATTTAATTATTAGCTTATCTCTTTACAGACATAAAAAAACCAGCGCTTGGCTGGTTTTTTGATTTTGCTTAGCGTTAACGCTTAATGCCCTTCACTCACCTGATTAACAGTGTAACGCGGTATTTCAACCACGAGATCTTCGTCTTTAATAACCGCTTGGCAGCCCAAACGTGAATCAGGCTCAAGTCCCCAGGCTTTGTCGAGCAGGTCGTCTTCTAACTCATCGCTTTCATCAAGCGACTCAAAACCTTCACGCACAATCACGTGGCACGTGGTACATGCGCAAGACTTCTCGCAAGCATGCTCAATACCAATACCATTTTTTAAAGCGACGTCGAGTACGGTTGTACCTTCTGGCGCTTCTAACACGGCTCCGTCTGGACAAAGCTCAGCGTGGGGTAAAAAAATCACTTGTGGCATCTGTAGTTTCCTTAAATCGAAAAATTATGTTCTGACGCAATATAAAATTAAATACTGTCAACCGTATGGCCGGCTAACGCCTTTTTGATCGAATGATCCATACGTTTTTCAGCGAATATTTGACTCGCTGCATCTGCGGCGCTAATGGCTTTTTTGATGGCGTCAATATCATCGTTTTTACCTGCTGTATCAAGTACCGCTAAGCTGGCTTGAATAGTTTCAATCTCAGCAGCGCTCAATAACTCTGCGCCATCAGCATTCAGCGCAGCTTGCAGGGCTTCATGGACTCTTGCCGCTTCGACTTGCTGCTCTTTGAGCATACGAGCTTGCATATCACCTGTGGCGTTTTGCATCGACGCTTTGAGCATGTCGCTTATTTGTGATTCGTCGAGACCATAAGATGGCTTAACCTGAATCTCAGCTTGCACGCCACTGGACTTTTCCATCGCCATCACATTTAGCAACCCATCGGCATCCACTTGGAATGTAACCCGAATATGCGCCGCGCCCGCAGCCATCGGCGGAATACCATGCAAAGTAAATTTTGCCAACGAACGACAGTCATCAACCAGTTCACGTTCGCCTTGCAGCACATGGATCATCATCGCCGTTTGACCATCTTTAAACGTGGTAAATTCTTGGGCTTTGGCCACAGGGATCGTGGTATTGCGATGAATAACTTTCTCTACTAGGCCACCCATGGTTTCTAAGCCAAGCGATAATGGCAATACATCCAATAACAACATTTCACCGTCAGGCTTATTACCCACTAAGATGTCAGCCTGAATAGAGGCACCAATCGCCACGACTTTATCTGGGTCAATAGACGTCAAAGGATCACGGCCGAAGAAGGCGCCAACCTGCTCACGCACACAAGGTACTCGAGTCGAACCACCGACCATCACTACTTCCAGTACTTCGTCTTTCTCTAGCTCAGAATCTTTTAGCGCTCTGCGACAGGCGCGAAGAGTATTCTTCACCAAGCCAGCGATTAACTCTTCAAACGCAGCTCTACTAAGCGATAAGCTGCGTTCATTTTGCTCATCATCAGTAAACTCTACGGTCACCGAATCTTCGTCACTCAAGCTTTCTTTAGCAAATTTAGCCTTTTCAAGTAACACTCTATGTAAACGTTTAGATAAAGTGCCTTCTAGGCCAAGTTGTTGCCGGAAATAGGTAACGATAGCGTGATCGAAATCATCTCCGCCTAAGGCTGAATCACCACCGGTGGCAAGTACTTCGAATACCCCTTTACTCAGGCGCAAAATCGAAATATCAAATGTACCACCGCCTAAATCATATACTGCGATCACACCTTCTTGAGCTGAATCCAAGCCATAGGCTATCGCAGCTGCAGTGGGCTCGTTTAATAAACGCAGTACTTTTAAGCCGGCTAATTGGGCGGCATCTTTAGTTCCTTGACGCTGAGCATCATCAAAATAGGCAGGAACTGTCACCACAGCGCCACTTAACTCTTCGCCTAAGCTTTGCTCTGCCCGTAAACGCAGGGCGGTTAGAATTTCGGATGACACCTCGACTGGGTTCACCTGACGCCCTATTACATTTAACAGTGGCGAATTAGGATTTGATTCATCAAAATCGTAGGGTAGATCTGGATAGCTACGACGGATGTCACTCAGGCTTCGACCTAAAAAGCGTTTAACCGAAACAATCGTATTGGCGGGATCTAGACTCGCGTCATGCTTGGCCTGTTCGCCCACAATAACGCCATCAGCTGCATATTTCACCACTGATGGTAGCAGGTGCTGTTTGTTGTCATCGCCCAGTGTTTCTGCCTGACCGCTGCGCACAGTCGCCACTAAGGAATTTGTTGTACCTAAATCGATACCCACAGCAAGCTTACGCTGATGCGGAGCTGCACTTAGGCCTGGTTCTGCGATTTGGAGTAATGCCATTATAAAAACCGTTTAGTTATTTCAAAAGTCGCTTAATGCGTCTTCTTTGAGTTCAATTTCGTGCCGTAACTTAAATAAAAATTTTAGTTTACGTACCAGGTTTGCCGCGTTTTCATTTGATTCATCATCAGATTGCTCAAGTAATGCACCAAGCTCGCTCAACAAACGCTTAATGTCTGCTGCCACATCTTCATCCAAAGATTCAAGTGCACTGAGAGGATCGTCAGCGTGTTGCGCATCGTCTAATTGTTCACGCCATTCCATCTGCTGCATTAAAAAGGCGCCGTCTTGCATGGTTTTTTGCTCGTGCTGTAATTCTACACCACGCAGCTCTAACATATGCTCGGCCCGGCTCAGCGGTGTTTTTAACACCTGATACCCATCATTTACTTGAGCGTTTTTTTGCAATGCGATTAGTTTGTCGCGTTCACTCGCGGTAGCAAATTTATCTGGATGAGTGAGCTTTTGTAATTGCTGATACGTCGCTGCAAGCCCTGCTTTGTCGATTTCAAATGAAGGCGTTAGGTTGAATAGCGCAAAATAATTCATAACAATTAGCGTCTTTTGATGTTGGATCATACTAATGCAAACCGCGAAGCGGAATTACATCGTGATAAACGTTAGCGTTAGCTAATAAAAAGCAGGCTTGTTAGCCTGCTTCTTTAAGCCACGTATTGTCTTTATACGTTGAAACTCTCACCGCAGCCGCATTCGCCGTTTGCGTTAGGGTTATTAAACTGAAACCCTTCATTGAGACCTTCTTTAGCAAAGTCCAATTCGGTTCCGTCCAAGTACACCAAGCTCTTGCCGTCAATAATGACTTTAACGCCATTATCTTCAAAAACATGGTCATCTTCGTTTAACTCGTCGACAAATTCCAACACATAGGCTAAACCAGAACAACCAGTGGTTTTGACTCCCAAGCGCAAGCCTAGCCCTGAGCCTCTGTTTTGCAGAAAGCTAGTAGCGCGTTGTGCCGCAGCCTCAGAAATTTTAATTCCCACTTTGGTCTCCTCTTCGTTTAACGTTTACAGGTGTTTCTTTTTGTAATCTTCAACTGCTGCTTTAATGGCATCTTCCGCCAAAATTGAGCAGTGAATTTTTACTGGTGGCAATGCCAACTCTTCAGCAATGTCGGTATTTGAAATCTTAACCGCATCGTCAATTGATTTGCCTTTAACCCATTCTGTTACTAATGAGCTAGACGCAATCGCTGAACCACAACCGTACGTTTTGAATTTCGCATCTTCGATAATACCAGTTGCACCGATTTTCAATTGCAATTTCATGACGTCACCACATGCTGGTGCGCCAACCATACCGGTTGCGATACTAGGGTCGTTTTTGTCAAAGCCACCCACGTTACGTGGATTTTCGTAGTGATCGATTACTTTTTCGCTGTAAGCCATGGTGGTTACCTCATTTGTGAAGGCGTTTTCGCCTTACTGTCAATTCTATAATTTGTTCAAATACTAGTGGTGAGCCCACTCAACCGTATTCAAATCAATGCCTTCTTTGTACATATCCCACAAAGGAGACATATCACGTAATTTGTCGATTGCGTTACGTACTACACTGACCACATGATCAATTTCTGCTTCAGTGGTGAAACGGCCGATTGTGAAACGAATTGAGCTATGGGCTAACTCATCGTTCAAGCCTAGTGCGCGAAGTACATATGAAGGCTCTAAGCTGGCAGAAGTACAAGCAGAACCTGACGATACAGCCATATCTTTAAGGGCCATAATCAAAGATTCACCTTCAACGAAAGCAAAACTCACATTTAGGTTTGCTGCTACGCGCTGCTCTATGTCACCGTTAATATAAACAGCTTCAATGTCTTTAATGCCGTCCCACAAACGATTACGAAGCATTAAGATACGTTCATTTTCAGTGGCCATTTCTTCTTGAGCGATACGGAAAGCTTCACCCATACCAACAATTTGATGCGTTGCCATGGTACCAGAACGCATACCACGCTCATGACCGCCACCGTGCATTTGCGCTTCAAGGCGAACACGAGGCTTACGGCTAACGTAAAGTGCGCCAATCCCTTTAGGGCCATATGATTTATGGGCTGAGAAAGACATCATGTCTACTTTCAGCGCTTGTAAATCGATTGCAACTTTACCTGTGCTTTGCGCAGCATCAACATGGAACAACACTTTGCGCTCGCGGCATACTTCGCCGATAGCAGCAATGTCTTGAATCACACCAATTTCGTTGTTTACGTGCATAACACTGGCAAGAATGGTGTCTGGGCGGATAGCCGCAGTGAATTTTTCGATATCAACCAAGCCATTTGGCTCAGGATCTAAATAAGTGACTTCAAACCCTTCACGTTCTAACTGACGGCAGGTATCAAGTACGGCTTTATGCTCAGTTTTCACTGTAATGAGGTGCTTACCTTTTTTACCGTAAAAATGTGCAGCGCCTTTGATTGCAAGGTTATTTGATTCTGTCGCGCCAGAGGTGAAAACAATTTCACGAGGATCGGCATTGATCAAATCAGCAATTTGATTACGGGCAACGTCGACTGCTTCTTCTGCTACCCAACCGAAACGGTGAGAGCGAGACGCAGGGTTACCAAAGTTGCCTTCGTTGGTTAAACATTCCGCCATCTTGGCAGCAACGCGAGGATCAACCGGAGTGGTTGATGAATAATCTAAATAAATTGGTAACTTAATGTCGCTCATTGTTTACTCCGCTTATTTACTGCAAGCTCACTTCGATTTCGTTGCCAGCAATATAATTAAGATGTTTCGTTTTATCTTGTCTGTCTGCTACTAATTTCACGTCGTGCTGCGCCATCAGCTCCCCAAGGGTAATACCATCGAGAAAAAGGCTGATACGCTCGCTTAAATCCTGCCACAAACTGTGCGTTAAACAGCGCTCACCGCCTTGGCAATCTGACTGACCTTGACAACGCGTTGCGTCAACTGACTCATCTACCGCTCGGATGACTTCACCAATAGGTATATCACTGGGTTGGCGACCCAACTTATAACCGCCACCAGGCCCACGAACACTGTCTACCAATTTTTCTCTACGCAGTCGTGAAAAAAGTTGCTCTAAATAAGATAACGATATTTCTTGGCGCTCAGATATATCGGCTAACGACACGGGACCACGCTGTGAATGTAATGCTACATCCAACATTGCTGTAACAGCGTAACGACCTTTAGAAGTTAATTTCATTCTGAACACCTAGCTAAAAACTTGCAGCTATTGTCCCAAACCCGACTATTTTAGTCAAGTATTTATCCTACTGTTTTACTCAAGTATTACTGACGTTCGACTGTGCGTCTCTGATAGCGCTAACGTTAGATTTGTGGGTCGAAAGAAGCTTTCGCTGATTCTTTCTCCGCAGTCGTTAAATGATCGCCAAAACTATCAATTTCAAGGGTAGGTAATGATTTACCACAAACACTGCCTCCCATGTTATTGATCTCTTTGCACATTTCCTCAACCTTGGTGTCAATAAGGTGAACATGATCAAGCATTAGCCCAATCGCGTTAGCGACCGGGTCGGGGTTTTCATCAGAAATGGCATAGGCATCAAAGCCGTATTTACGGGCAATTTTAGCTCTGTGGCCGTTTTGTTCCTTGCTGGCGCTAGGCATAACGATACGCCCAGGAATTCCCACTACGGTCGCGCCTTCAGGCGCGTCTTTTACCACCACTGAGTTAGAGCCGACTTTAACCCCTTTATGCATGGTGATAGGCCCGAGAATTTTAGCCCCTGCGCCAATAACGACATTATCTTCTAGCGTCGGGTGGCGCTTGCCTGCGCTCCACGATGTACCACCAAGAGTGACACCGTGATAAAGGGTCACGTTATCGCCAATTTCTGCTGTTTCTCCTATCACGACGCCCATACCGTGATCGATAAAGAAACGACGCCCAAGTTTTGCCCCTGGGTGAATCTCAACCCCTGTTGCCCAACGAGAAAATGTTGATAAGCTGCGCGCTAGCCAGCGCCAATTTGCTCTCCACAAACGATGGCTTAAACGATGAAACCAAATAGCATGTAGCCCAGGGTAATTCGTTAACACTTCAAACGTATTGCGCGCCGCTGGGTCGCGATGGAATACACTTTGAATATCTTCTTTAATGCGCTCAAACATAATTATTTGTTTTCTTTGCTGGTCTTTTCGATGGATGCCAAAATGCCACGCAGTATGTTCAGCTCTTGGGTTTCAGGACGAGCGCGATTAAACAAGCGGCGTAACTTGGTCATGACCATACCTGGATGTTTCGGAATGATAAAATTCGTTTTGAATAGGGTTTGTTCCAAATGGCTATAAAAACCTTCTAGATCTTCTGCCAGCGGGTATTCTTCTTGTACGCTTTCTCGGCGAGTTTCATTCAGATGAGCCATGCGAATTTCGTAGCAAAGTGTCTGTACCGCAGCCGCTAAATTTAATGAGCTGTATTCAGGATTAGCAGGGATACACACGTGAAAGTGGCATTGCTGCAATTCATCATTACTTAGCCCGTTATTCTCTCGCCCAAAAACTAACGCCACAGGATATTTTGGTACTTCTGATACTAATTTTTCGCCGCAACCACGGGGCTCTAACATTGGCCAAGATAGCGTACGTGACCGTGCGCTAGTACCTACCACTAAACCACAGTCCGCTACTGCTTCTGCCAAGGTAGAGACTATTTTTGCATTAGCCAGTACGTCACCCGCACCAGCCGCTAAGGCACTGGCCTTACCATCAGGAGGAGACACTGGGTCAACCAGCACTAACTGACTCAAGCCCATGGTTTTCATGGCTCTCGCTGTTGAACCAATATTGCCCGTATGGGATGTGTTAACCAGTACGATTTTAATATTTTCTAGCATAGCAAGGAATTATCTGACGTTTTGCGGATTTTAGGGCGCGGATAATAGCACATTTTGCGCACGAAAGTAGTATTGGCGCGGCCCGTACCCTGATGTAGTTGCTACAAATTATGTGCGCGTTAACGTTGATGCAGAGTTTACCCCTAAATTAAGGCACCCTACCTTTATAAAACTGGCAGAAATGAAAACGTTCGTAATCACTTAAAGGCTTAAGGTAGGTGTTCTCCACTGCTACTCCAAACTCAATTTCATCTTGCACCTGTGCCTCAAATGACGCAACCCAAGGATGGCTTTTCGGGCCACTCAACTGAACATAAGGATATTGAGTTACCTGCCAAAAACCTGAAAGCAGCGTTTCTTGCTTGTTATCAAAGGTATTAGCATCACTGTTTTCTTGAAGCGCGCTAACCAGGGTGTAAGTTTTGTCTAAATTTAGCAGCAACTGCACTTCTACATCACACGCTTTACTATAGTAGCGACCAACAAGTCCTTCATAGGACCTCATTGCCGCCACATCAAGGCCTTCAGGAATTAAAAACAACCCTATAGAATCACGAGTGAAAGAATGATTATTACTAAAAAGAGGCACTTCACTTTCAACCGAATACCCTAATTTCGCCGTGCTTTGCGTTAAGCGTGTTAGCTCACTCTGTTCGGGCAGCATCAGTGAGTAAACTAGGCTATTTCTTCTAATCGAAATAGGAAAAGTAAGCTGATTAACATCAACATCAAAATCATCTTTTGTTAATTGCTCGGATATTCTGTTTACCTCTGATTCTGAAAGGTACTTAGCGTACAAATGTACTTGGGTATGACCACAACCTGATAACCCCAAAAATATACCGCACAACAAAATCCATCTCATTTCCCACTCCTTATTGATTAAATACAATTTACCCTTGGTAAAGCTCTAGCGGCAAACCGTCAGGGTCGGCAAAAAAGGTAAATTGTTTTCCGGTATATTCGTCCGTTCTAATCGCCTCAACGTCAACACCTTTACCTGTCAAAAGTGCGACGGTTGCTTCCACATCATCTACAACAAACGCTAAGTGGCGTAAGCCTTGCGCTTCGGGACGACTGGGGCGCGCAGGAGCTCCGGGAAACGAGAAAAGCTCAATTTGTCCACCATCGGGTAGTGCTAAATCTAGTTTGTACGAGTCTCGATGGGCACGGTAATTTTCGGCAATAACCCTAAACCCGAGTATTTCAGTGTAAAAGTGTTTCGAGCGCGCATAGTCGCTGCAGATAACGGCAACGTGATGAATTCGTTTTAACATTAGGTACGCTTAATCTGTTATTAAAAATAAGTAAACTGTGGCATGTACGCTAACATAGTTTGTGATAAATCCAGATTATGATTGCGAATATTCTGTGGTTTGATACACTGCGCGGCGATTTTTTGTTCACCTGTTACCTAAACCGTAACGGATGACAAATCCTTATCTTAACGTTCTTTTAAAAATTGGTGGTTTTACTATGCATCCTATGCTGAATATAGCAGTGCGCGCGGCGCGTTCTGCGGGCAACGTCATTGCCCGTGGTTTTGAAAATCAATCTGAACTAATGATTGAAGCCAAAGGCAGTAACGACTTCGTAACCCGAGTCGACAAAGAAGCCGAGCAAGCAATTATTCGCAAAATCCAGCAATCTTACCCTGATCACTGTTTTGTCGGTGAAGAAGGTGGCGTAGTAGAAGGTAGCAACACTGATTATAAATGGATCATTGACCCGCTAGACGGCACCACCAATTTTATTAAGGGTATTCCCCACTTTGCAGTATCTATCGCACTTATGCATAAAGGTCGTTTAGACCAAGCTGTTGTGTTCGATCCGATTCGCGGCGAACTATTTACTGCAAGTAAAGGCGCGGGTGCTCAATTAAACGGTTTCCGTATCCGCGCAAGTAAAGCCAAAGAGCTAAACCAAACAATCTTGGCAACAGCATTACCGTACAAGAACAAAGACACCTTGCCCACTTACCTTGAAAGCTTCCGCAATATCTTTTTTCAAGCCGGTGACGTACGTCGCAGTGGTTCAGCTGCCCTTGACTTGGCTTATGTTGCTGCTGGTCGCTATGACGGATACTGGGAAAGTGGGTTAAAGCCGTGGGACATCGCTGCAGGTGAGCTACTTGTGCGTGAAGCAGGCGGCTTGGTCACCGACTTTAAAGGTAATAATGATCCTATGCACAATGGTGACATCGTGGCCGGTAGCGCTAAAGTAGTGCAGACCTTGGTGAAAAATTTAAAAGCGTAAGCGTTTAAAAAAAGCGCCGAAACCTGTGGCCTGAAACGTAAAGCCCAGCAAGATAGTGTAAAGCGAGCCCTTTGGGCTCGCTTTTTTTATGTGTGGCGTTTCGATTTAAAACAAATGCGCCCAAGTCAAACAATGACTCTCGGCCATTAAAAAAGCCGCTTGATGGTTAATCAAACGGCTCTTGATGTACAACTATGTTTACCCTTATGGGTAATCTGATTTGCTACAGCATTGACTCTTGGTCAGCACCTTCTTTCTCAATCTCAGTTGGCATCAAGTCTTCACGGCTTACACCTAACCATAGCGCCACTAAGCTGGCGACATAAATAGATGAATACGTACCGATAATAACGCCGAACAGTAGCGCCGTAGCGAAACCGTGGATCGTTGCCCCACCCAAGAAGAACAATGACATCAATACCAATATCGTCGTTAAGGAAGTAATAATGGTACGGTTCAACGTTTGAGTCAGTGAAATGTTGATGATTTCTTCTGTTTCTGAATTACGTATTTTACGAAAGTTCTCACGGATCCTATCTGATACCACGATCGTATCGTTCAAGGAGTAACCAATAACAGCAAGAACAGCAGCCAATACCGTTAAATCGAATTCTAGTTGTAAAACCGAGAATAAACCTAGGGTAATAATGACGTCGTGGGCTAGTGCCACAACTGAACCTAACGCAAAACGCCACTCGAAACGCATCGCTACGTAAACCAAAATACAAAGCAAGGAAACCAACATAGCTAACCCGCCCTGCTCGGCAAGCTCATCACCAATATTTGGCCCAACAAAGGCAATACCGCGTTTTTCAACGCTTGGATCGGCTGCTTGTAACGCGGCAACTACCCTATCGCCAATTTCAACATTCTTCACGCCTTCCATCGGCGCAATGCGTATTAGTATGTCTTGGCTGCTACCGTAGTTTTGCACCGTCGGTTCAATAAAACCGGCTTGGGTTAACTCAGCACGCACTTCATCAAGGTTAGCGACACTTTGATAGCGCATTTCAATTTGTGTTCCGCCAGTGAAATCCAAGCCCCAGTTCAGCTGGTTAACCCCAAGGGAAACCAAAGAACCGATGACCAATATTGCGGAAAATATCGCTGCCGGAACGCGTAACGACATAAAGCCAACTGTGTTTTTCATGTTTAACAATTGCATGTCAGCGCTCCTATATAGATAGTTTTTTCAAAGGCTTACCACCACACCATGCATTTACAACAGCACGGGTAACAAAAATTGCGGTAAACATGGAAGTGGCGATACCAATCATCAGCGTGATCGAAAAGCCTTTAATCGGACCTGTGCCCACGGCAAATAAAATCAGGCCTGCGATGAAAGTGGTGATGTTGGCATCAAGTATGGTTGAGAATGCACTGTCGTAACCATGATGTATTGCCTGTTGCGGACTACGTCCTTCACGTAGCTCTTCACGAATACGCTCGAATATCAGTACGTTCGCATCAACCGCCATACCGACCGTTAGTACGATACCCGCCATACCAGGAAGGGATAACGTGGCCCCAGGGATCATCGACATAATACCGACTATCATCACTAAGTTGAGGGTCAGGGCAAGGTTTGCCACTACGCCAAATGCTTTATAATAAATCAGCATAAAGATAAGTACCGCGACAAAGCCCCAAATAATGGCTTGGGTACCAAGTGCAATATTCTCTTTACCTAAGCTTGGCCCAACGGTGCGTTCTTCCACGATTTGAATGGGTGCAATAAGTGCACCTGCGCGTAGTAAGAGTGAAAGGTTGTGCGCTTCTTGGGGCGAATCTAATCCAGTTATACGAAAGCTACTACCCAAACGAGCCTGAATTGTTGCGATACTGATCACTTCTCGCTTCGCTTCAAAAATCAGCTTGTCGTTAGCGTCTCGCTCACCGGTTGATTTGTATTCGATAAAGACGGTTGCCATCGGCTTGCCAATACTGTCCTTGGTAAACTGTGACATCTTGCTGCCGCCCTTTGAATCAAGGGAGATATTAACCTGAGGAATACCGTATTCATCAGCGCTAGAGTTAGCATCGATGATGTGATTACCGGTTAAGATGATTTTCTTTTTAAGCAATTGTGGCTGACCTTGTTGGTCAAGCACTAATTCAGACCCCGCTGGTACGCGCCCTGCAACAGCATCACGCACGTCATGGTCTAAATCTACCGAGCGAAACTCTAACGTTGCTGTCGCGTTTAGAATTTCTTTTGCTCGTGCAGTATCCTGGATACCTGGTAATTGCACGGCAATACGGTCAACCCCTTGCTTTTGAACACTTGGCTCAGCAACACCTAACTGGTTAACACGGTTGCGAATAATAGTAATGTTCTGTTTAACCGCATAGTCGCGCGTCTCGGCCAGTTTCTGCTCAGACATACTGACAACAATTTTAAGGTCGTTTTTCTCAGTGAACACTAAGTCACGATTGCGGTTGCGTAAGAAAAACTCTGCTTTATCTAACGTGTCTTGATCGCGGAAGAATATTTCCACCCCGCCTTCAACTTGGCGTACAGTACGGTAACGAATGCCCTCTTCACGCAGCGCACTTCTGAAATCAGAGACCATGTCCTCAAATGACTTGTTCACTGCTGAGTTCATGTCCACTTCCATTAAAAAGTGCACACCACCGCGTAAATCTAATCCGAGTTTCATTGGCGCACCACCAATGGCTTCAAGCCAAGCTGGGGTGTCTGGGGCTAAGTTCATAGCAACATAGTAATCGTCACCTAAAGCGCGTTGTAAGGTTTCTCGTGCGATTAGCTGACTGTCGGAATTGGTTAAGCGAACTAAAATTTGTTCATTATCTAACGCGATATTTTTTGCTTCTATGTTTTCGCTAGATAAGGTTTCAGTGACCTTGTTTAACAGTGACTCATCGACACTGGCATTACGGCCGGCAGAGATTTGAACGGCGTAGTCTTCACCGTACAAATTTGGCGTAGCGTATAGAGCACACATACCGACTATAAAAATCAGTACAAGATACTTCCATAACGGAGTTTGGTTTAACACGTAAAAATCCTTCCATTTTGAATGTCGTAAACATAAATAAAGCGGGCAATCGCCCGCTTTATTTAAGGTAACTCATTTTAAATCGCTTTCATTGTGCCTTTTGGCAACACAGCTGAGATAGCAGATTTTTGTACAACGATGTTGGTTGTATCGTTAAGTGCAATCTCAAGAAAATCCTTCTCTTCTGACACTTTCACTATGCGACCTACCATGCCGCCTTGCGTCAAGACTTCATCGCCTTTACTCAACGAGCTAACCAAATTCTTATGCTCTTTTACACGCTTTGCTTGAGGGCGGTATAACATAAAATAAAAAATCAATCCGAATACGCCAAGCATAATTAGCATTTCGAAACCGCCGCCTGTTGCACCACCTGGTGCTGCCTGTGCATGTGCATCAGAGATAAATAAGCTCATAAATTCCCCATAGTTTGTTAAGTTTTGTCGTTATAGCGCCGGTACCGGCATATCTTTTTGTGCGTAGAAATCCGCAACGAATTCATCTAATTTTTGCTCAGCAATCGCATCTCGTAAACCTTGCATAACACGCTGGTAATACCGCAAGTTATGAATGGTATTTAAACGCGCGCCTAATATTTCGTTACATTTGTCCAAGTGATGTAGATATGACCGAGAATAATTTTTACAAGTGTAACAGTCACATTTATCGTCTAGTGGACCCGTGTCGGTTTTATGCGCTGCATTACGAATTTTTACGATGCCGCTCGTGACGAAAAGATGACCGTTTCGAGCATTACGCGTTGGCATAACACAATCGAACATGTCCACTCCACGGCGCACACCCTCGACTAAATCTTCTGGCTTGCCCACGCCCATCAAATAACGTGGTTTGTGTGCTGGGATTTTATCTGTGGTGTGATCCAAAATACGGATCATATCCTCTTTAGGCTCACCGACAGATAAACCACCAATGGCATAGCCGTCGAAGCCGATTTCTTCCAAGCCCTGCAAGGAGACATCTCGTAACCCTTCGTACATACCACCTTGTATGATACCGAATAATGCAGAGGGGTTATCTCCGTGCTCAGCTTTACTGCGTTTGGCCCAGCGCAACGATAACTCCATTGATTGACGCGCTTCGCTCTCGGTAGCCGGGTGCGGAGTACATTCGTCAAAGATCATCACGATGTCAGACCCCAAATCACGCTGCACTTGCATGGATTTCTCTGGCGTCAGTAAGATTTTTTCACCATTGATTGGCGAGCGGAAAGTAACACCTTCTTCAGTAATTTTGCGCAAGTCACCTAAGCTAAATACCTGAAAACCGCCTGAATCGGTCAGAATAGGCTTTTGCCAATGCATAAAATCGTGCAAATCACCGTGCTGTTTGATGATTTCGGTACCAGGGCGAAGCATTAAATGAAAGGTATTGCCGAGGCAAATATGCGCTCCAGTGTCATCAAGCTCTTCTGGCGTCATGCCCTTAACCGTACCGTATGTGCCCACAGGCATAAACGCTGGCGTTTCAACTACGCCTCGGTCAAATTTAAGACGGCCGCGGCGCGCTTTTCCGTCTGTGTTGTCTAATTCAAATTGCATAAATACTTCCTGCTGGTAAGGCTTGCCCACCAGCGTTTTCTCGTCTTAGGTGATTTTCAATGCCTAACAAGCGAGTTGCTGACAAAAAGTGGCCGGATTATATACGAATTGCATGAATGAATAAAAACTAATAACGCACTAATTACTCACTATGCTTCTTCTTGCAGGTTAATCTCTATTCGCAGGCTGATTTTTTTCGATAAACATCGCATCACCATAACTAAAAAAGCGGTATTGCTGAGCAATCGCTTCTTGGTACGCGCTCATGACATTTTCTTTACCAGCAAAGGCACTGACCAACATAATGAGCGTTGATTCAGACAAGTGAAAATTGGTCAACATGGCATCGACAACCTGAAATTGATAGCCAGGGTAGATAAAGATATCCGTATCACTGAAAAAAGGCGCAAGCTCAGTGCCATTGCTCGACGCTGCTTTCGCTGCAGATTCTAACGATCTAACTGAGGTGGTTCCTACCGCGATAACGCGTTTACCCGCTGCTTTGGTTTTTGCGATAGCATCAATCACATTTTGCGGCACTTCTGCATACTCAGAGTGCATTTGGTGCTCAAGAATATTGTCTACGCGCACAGGTTGAAAGGTACCTGCGCCCACATGCAAGGTCACAAATTCGGTACTCACCCCTTTGTCTTTTAATTTCTGTAAAATCGCATCATCAAAGTGTAACCCGGCCGTAGGAGCGGCGACCGCACCGGGCTTTTCATTATAAACGGTTTGATAACGTTCCTTGTCAGATTCTTCATCAGGGCGGTCAATATAGGGGGGTAAAGGCATGTGGCCGTATTGCTCGAGGATCTCAAGGATCGGCTCGGGGTTGAGCAGCTTTAATTTGAATAAAGCGTCTTGGCGACCCACCATTTCCATTTCTACTTTGTCTTCAAGCAGCAATTGACTGCCCTCTTTGGGTGATTTACTAGCACGCACATGTGCTAATACATGATGCTCGTCAACAATACGTTCAATCAGCACTTCTACTTTACCACCCGACGCTTTTTGGCCTAACAAGCGAGCAGGAATGACGCGAGTATTGTTAAAAATCAGCAAGTCGCCTGGATTGATCAAGTCAACAACGTCGGTAAATTGCAAATGCGATAAGCCTGTTTTGGCTAAATGCATTAATCGACTAGCGGTGCGCTCTTTGGTGGGGTAACGCGCAATCAGGGCTTCAGGTAAATCAAACTGGAATTCAGAAACTTTCATATATCATCCTGGGAAATTAGCCCGTTATTTTACGTATATTAATTGATACCTGCAATTGCCTTGGCATACTCAAGTTGCCTTGTCACTTGGCTTTATGCGGCTAAAATGACGTCAACAGTTTATATATTATTGACGTTTCTCCTAACTGTTACTTTGCCCAGCGACTCTTGCGTTGGGCTTTTTTTTGCCTGCGATTTTTACCTATTCAGAACAGAGCTATATTGCGTCACGCTACGTTGCGTCGCGCTACATAAAGCAGCATTTCGTCGCACAAAATATTGTTGTATAGAACTGTGCATTACAAAAAGGTGCTGGGCAGACATAGTCAAATTATTGCATCGCTACTGAGATAGATCTTGCCCCATGTCGCTGAACATATCCACGATATCGTCACGCTCAATGCGACGCATATTAAGCACATACATGATTTGTAACAACAAATCAGCGCCCAAAATGCCTTTATTAACTTTGTTACGTAGGTTGTCTGCGCTTTGATTCACCCCAATTGAGACTAGGCGTTCACTAAGATCCTGATATTTAACACCACGCTTAGACATTTCTGCTTTTAGTAAGCGCTGGACAACTTGACGCCAATCCGCAGAGGCACTATTTGTCTGTTTTGCTGTCAGACCATCCGAATGATTTTGCATAACTATACCCACGCTATAAATGTGACGTATAATTTACATTAGTGATAAATAAATATCAAATGTTGAAAATAATATTTGACTAATTGTTTTTCAACTGACTACACTAAGCCCGAGTTTCGCTGAAGAGCTCAATGAAATATTGAGCCATATACGAATGACGGTCATTAGCCATACAGGAGAGTAGCCATGACATGGGATCTTAATCAACTTGAGGCCCTTTTTAGTGACAACCAAGATCTCGTTGTTACCCGTGAAGAGAATTGCTTATTAATTGCCAATGGTGACGGCGTAGATGCCTGGCTAGCGATAAGCGGAGAGCAAATCATTGTTGAGTCTTTACTTTTCTCGGTAAATGAAGTGAAAGACAAAACAGCGTTAAATGAAGAGATTTTAAAAACTCATATGATTTTCCCATTGACCACAGTAGGAATTTCTAACGTGGCAGGCGATGAATATTACACCGCTTTTGGCTCGTTGAGTTCACAATCGAAACCCGAGAGCGTGATGATCGAAGTGCAAACCCTATTTCAAAATGTAGAAGCATTTTTAGATGCTTATGCAGAACATTTACTTTAATCGAGGAGTGACATTATGTCGGTTTGGAGAAAATTAGTAACTGCCGTTAAAGGTGGTGCAACAGAAGCAGCACAGACAGTTGTAGACAGCCAAGCAATTCGCATCCTTGAGCAAGAGATCCGTGAAGCAAAAGACGAACTGCGTAAATCAGACCATGCACGCACGCAAATACTTGCCAAGTGTAAACTTTCTCAGCAGAAGGTCGCCAGCTTACAATCTTCTATCGAGCAATACGAAGAGCACGCCCGTAAAGCAATCGATTCTGATCGTCAGTTAGCTCTTGATTGTGCGCAAAAAGTCAGTGACTTAAAGGCAGAACAAGAAGGCGAGCAAAAGTATTTAGATCAGTTCAAGCAATCAGAGAAGCAGTTAGCTAGCAACATCAGCCAAGCTAAAGCCAATTTACGTCGCTTAGAGCAGCAGGTTGATATGGTAAAGGCCACTGAGTCTGTGCAAAAAGCACAGGTCGCGGTGTCTTCACGTCATTTAGGCGCAAACAGTAAAATGAAAACCGCGACTGAATCGTTGCAGCGTATTCAGGACAAACAAACTTTGCGTGATGCAGAATTGCAAGCCGCGCAGGAATTGGCGACTGAAGAGTCAAGCGACGATTTAGAAAAACGTTTGGCACAAGCAGGTATCAAAGGCGGACAAACGTCTGCTGATGATGAGTTAAGCCGCATTCTAGGCAAGTAAGCCTCGATAATTTTGAATGGCCAGTCAGCAGTTGCTGACGGGCCATTTTGGTATTTGGCGACTTAGTTTATGCCACTGGATTTCACAAAGGAATGCGTCACATTGGCTAATGGCTTGGGATATGAAAGAATATGTCGAAATAACAATAACCTGAAATTAACGCCATGTTTATAAAAATACGTAGAATGCTGTCTCAGTATTTTGCTGAAATGCGTTGGTATACCCTATTAATCGCGTTAAGTTTTTACACCGTTTCAAGTTGGTGCTTAATGGCCCTTGCTGGCGAAGACGCATTAACAAACACCACAGATTTTGTTTATTGGTTGGTGGTAACGGGTTCAACCGTGGGTTACGGAGACTTATCGCCAACAACGACTGCGGGTAAATACATAGTCTCTTTGTATGTTATCCCTGTTGGCCTAAGCTTTTTTGCACTTGTTATTGGTCGCGTGGCTTCATGGGTGTCATTTCAGTGGTTAAAAGGAGTAAAGGGTTTGCAAAGTTTATCGGTATCTAATCATATTCTGGTACTTGGGTGGAACGAACAACGCACCCTTAGATTATTAGATTTATTATTGCGTGAGCGTGACGCAGTAGATGAACGCCCCACCATAGTGTTATGTGTTCGGGCTGACATTACTAACCCCATGCCGGACAAAATTGAGTTCGTTAAAGTCAATAGCTTTAGCAATGACAAAGACATGGATAGAGCATGTATAGCCGATGCAAAAGTTGTATTGATGGACAACCCTGAAGACGATTTAACCATGACCACGGCGTTATATTGCAGTCAGCGTAACCCGAGTGCACAAATGGTGGCTTATTTCACCGATGAAACATTAGCCAACCTGCTTCAGCGGCATTGTCCAAATGTTGAATGCACTCCAAGCGTAGCAATAGAAATGTTGGCAAAGTCAGCGTTTGATCCAGGTTCAAGCGTGCTACATCACGACTTACTTAGTGTGGCCGAAGGTCAAGCGCAGTATTCAGACACCCTCCCCCTTGATATGCCTTCTATGCCGGTGGGCTTGGCATTTAATCAATTGAAGTCTCGTTATAATGCCACTCTCATCGGTACGTCTAAAAGCCACGACAAGTTAAACATACAAGTTAATCCCGACTTAGACGAGCAACTATCGCCAGGTGACAAAGTGTTTTATATCGCCGAGTCGAGGATCAAACATATCGAGTGGCAACGTTTTTCTGAGGAATAATATGTTCAGTAAATTATTTGGTAAAAAAGACACCACTAAAACCCCAAAAGCGCCTGAAATTATGGGGCTTTATTTAGGTGGATCATTTCAGATTGATCCCTTAAAACTCAAGCTTATAGAGCCAAGCCTTATTATCAACGCCCCGGCCAGTTCACATATTATTCAGGCCGTTGGTGAGGTCGACTTGGACTCAGGGGGCAAGATTCTACGTTTTTACACTGATGATGATGCGTTTTTGCAGGTTGTTTTAGATGGCGGCATGACAGAAAACCACATTACAGATGTCAAGTTATGGTATTTCTATGAAACCAAAACCGTTGGCTCAGATGCTCAGTGGCAAGACCTGCTAAAAAACGACATATCTCAAGCCGAGTACTCCCTTGAAGGCCAAACTTATCAGCGTGTTTGGGATGCCGTAGGTGATGTGTCTCCTGCTGTCGCGATGACCGAAAAAACTTATGAAGAAGATGGTGATGTCAGTGAAACTGACCAGTTCGTCATGCTTTACGAGCGTGAGCTAGATAACAGCGACATTGAAGCGCTGTTGGTAAGCGGTGAAGAAAAACTAGTAGGGCAAAATCTTGATCGCTGCTTAGTCATCAGCAGCGGCTTTAATATAGCGCAAGCCGACATCTCTATAAACGGCTAACGGTTCCCAATAAATAAAGGAAAAATGATGGAAACAATACTCAATTCAATTTCTGGGCTCGGCCACTTCGTTGCCTATTTCGCTGTATCAATCGTACTACTATTTGTATTCAAAATTGTCTATGCGTTTGTTACACCCCATGATGAATGGAAGTTAGTCAAACAAGAGAAAAACCTTGCTGCAGCCATCGGCTTTGGTGGTGCAATTATTGGTTTTGCTCTGGCGTTATCAAGCGCAGTGGCAAACTCTGCATCATTACTAGATTTTATCGTATGGGGCGTGGTGGCAATAGTTGCCCAAGTGGTGGCGTTTTTGCTTTTACGTTTTACGTTTATGCCGAAAATTGCCGAACGCATCATTAATAATGAAATATCCGCAGGTACTATTCTAGCCGCCATTTCGGTTGCGGTAGGTTTGCTAAATGCCGCCTGCATGACGTACTAGGAGGCCATATGACTCAGCGTAAACGCTCATCAAATATCAACCTAGCGAGTATGCGTAAAGGCTTTTCAGTCAAACCTTTGGCATTAGGTATTGCAGCAGTAATGCTTAGTGGTTGCGGTGAAGAAACTGAAAAAGCCACTGTGTATACCTCAGTAGACGATTGTACCAATCAAAATCCAGGGCAAGAAGAACTGTGTAAAACCGCCTACCAAGACGCGTTAGATGAAGCCCAGCGAACTGGCCCTAAATACGCATCACGACAAATATGTGAAGAAGAGTTCGGTGCGAATCAGTGCAATTATACGCGCACCGAGAGCGGTTCATTCTTTATGCCCTTTATGGCAGGTTACATGTTAAGTAACCTACTCTCACCTAGGGGATATAACACTCAACCCATGTTTACCTCCTATTCGCCCTACTCGTCATATCGACACCGTTGGATGGGCGCTGATGGCAGCGATTATGGTGACTACCGCCGCCGCAACATGAACGTCAGCAAAAAAGCGTTCAAATCTAAGCCCAGTGTATCGAAAACCATGAGCCGTGGTGGGTTTGGTAGCAGTGTACGCGCTAAGTCAAGCTGGGGCAGCTCTAGTAGAAAGTCCAGTGGTTGGGGCGGCTAACGCGTTTTATGTTTCGTATTCCTATACAGCAACGCCCCAATTGGCAACGTAAAGCCGCTGATTTCGGCTTCAAATTCCATACTATGCACGGGGAGCCCTATTGGGACGAAACAGCTTATTACCAATTTACGCTTAACCAAATAGAAAACGACATAGAACAGCCCACTGCTGATATTCACCAAATGTGTTTGGCAGTGGTAGAACGCGTGGTTCATGATGAAGCCCTACTGGCGCGTTTTCAGATACCTGAGACATTTTGGCTGCCTATTGCAGATTCATGGAAGAATCGTGACCCAAGCTTATATTCGCGTTTGGACTTTAGTTACGATGGCAGCGGGCCAGCAAAGCTATATGAAAATAACGCAGATACGCCGACTTCCTTGTATGAAAGTGGGTTTTGGCAGTGGCTATGGTTAGAAGAGCAAGTCAACAAAGGGTTAGTGCATAAAAAAGCCGACCAATTTAATTCTCTCCAGGAAAAGCTTGTTATCCGATTGGGCGAAATAGCTCATCACTATCAATTAGATTTCATGCATTTTGCGTGTTGCAAAGACACAGACGAAGACAGAGGTACGGTGCAGTACTTGCAAGACTGCGCCAGAGAAGCAGGGATCGCAGATTACTTTGTCTATATGGAAGATATTGGATTAAGTGAAAGTGCTGCGTTTACCGATCATGACGACCAAATCATCGAAACGTTATTTAAACTTTACCCATGGGAATTTATGCAGCGTGAAGATTTTGCCCAGCATATTCAGTCCTCTGGTACTCACTGGGTTGAGCCACTGTGGAAATCGGTTTTATCTAATAAAGCGCTGATGCCCATGTTATGGAAAATGTTTCCCGGCCATCCTAATTTGCTCGCGTCATACTTTGAAGACGAACTGCACCTAGCGAACGAAACTCAGCTGGTAAAAAAACCCATATTTTCCCGCGAAGGCGCCAATATCAGTATTATTGAAAACGGAAAAACGGTGCTTGAAGCTCAAGGACCGTATGGTGAAGAAGGGTTTATTTATCAAGCCTATTCGCCATTACCAAAATTTGGAGATAATCACACCTTGATTGGTTCTTGGTTGGTTGACGATAAACCAGCGGGTATATCAGTAAGGGAAGATACCTCCCTTATTACTCAAGATATGTCGCGTTATTTACCGCATATTATTTTGTGACAATTTGACATCTCATTTTCTATTCATTTAAGTCAAAATACTGTTATCACTTAATCAACGCAGTTTTATGAATAGCAAAAACTTCACATCGCGCACTTCTTCTGGTTTAAGCCAACAGTTAAAAATTGTTGGCTGCATTTTCGTTTTAATCACTGCCATTGAAATAATTAACCTGCTAACTGGGCGGGCATTAAACCATTTCGGTAATATTCCGCGCTATATCCCAGGACTTATTGGTGTTTTAACTGGGCCGTTTTTACACGGGAGTTTAAGCCATTACCTATCGAACATTATCCCATTGTGTGTGCTGAGTTTTCTGATGTTGCAATACGGCAATAAACGATTTTTCGGCGTCACATTTTTTTGCATCATACTAACCGGATTATTAGTTTGGTTATTTGGCCGCTCTGCCAGTCATATTGGTGCTAGCAGTGTGATATACAGTTATTTTGGCTTTCTTTTATTAGCTGGCTTTTTGAGCCGAAAGTTCAAGTTGATCATCATATCTTTGCTGGTGGCTTTTTTTTACGGTGGCCTTATATTCGGGGTGCTGCCCGCAAGAACTTTTGTATCTTGGGAAGGGCATCTATTTGGCTTTATCTCTGGTTTGATTGCCGCAAGATTGTGGGCTAAAAACGTGCCGTAACAAGTCAAAAACGAGTGATAACGCTTTATCCTTAAATTAACTAAATGTAGTGCTAGAGCGTGAAGTACAACTTCCCTATAATGCATGAGCAGTTTATAAACTAATCAAGGCCCCAATGAGTAATCAAGCCCCTAAAAAGCAAAACGGATTTTTTGGAAATCTGGCATTTAACATCGTTATTCCCGTGGTGATCATGAGCAACTTAAGCTCTGACCAGTACCTAGGCCCTGCATGGAGTATTGTGGCGGCACTTATATTTCCCATCGGGTATGGGCTTTGGGATCTAAAAGAATCAGGCAAAGTAAACGCCTTCTCTGTGTTAGGGATTGTCAGCGTAATTTTAACTGGCGGTATTAGCCTATTGGAACTTCCTGCGGAATATATCGCGATAAAAGAAGCTGCCATTCCAGCAGTTATCGGTATTGCAGTATTGATAACTCAGCGCACGACTAAGCCCCTATTAAAGGTCCTTGTACTCAATGAGCAAATTGTCAATTGGGATAACTTATCTCAAGCTCTCGAAGCAAAAGGGACCACCAGTGATTTTGAAGGTAAAATGGCGATCAGTTCTTATATCGTTGCCGGTTCGTTCTTCTTATCCTCAGTATTAAATTATGTGTTGGCGAAAGTGATTTTAGTTAGCCCGCCAGGAACAACAGAGTACACAGAAGAATTAGGGCGCATGACGGCCTTAAGTTACCCAGTGATTGTTATTCCCAGCATGATAATGTTAATGGGTGCCCTGTGGTACTTGTTCGCGCAAATCAAAAAGCTAACCGGTGAGGATTTAGAGAACTTCCTCGCGCAGCAATAAGCAACGAAAACTAATTCAGTACTGAAAAAAAACCGCTGACAACATACATTGTCAGCGGTTTTTTATTACATCATTCGCTAATCCTAACTACTTTCTACCTAGCAAACTAAAGATATTATCCGCGACTTGTGTGTTGTTTAACATTCCACGAAACATTTCACTACCTGGACCTTTAGCAAAAACTGGCACATCCACGCCTGTGTGGCCGCCTGTTGTCCAGCCAGTGTTGGTGCGCACATCTAATAAAGTTTTCACCGTTTGATAAGCTATTTCTTCATCTTGCGTGTCAATTGCTTCTATTTTGGATTTTTCTTCTTCATTGAGCGAGAAGCCCAGTAACTCTGCTGCTAATGCACTTTTCTTTTCAGCAGACATTAGCTGTTTAGCAATGGCGTATGGAGACGCTTGCAAATTATCGAGCCATTGAGGCTCCCAGCGATAAATTTTATTTGCGCCAATGGTGAAGCCACCCGTGCTGTGATCAGCGGTCAATACCAGTAAGGTATCAGGATGGGCATCAACATACTGCTCTAACCATGTCATGGTCTGTGCTAAGTCTTGCATTTCGGACATGGCGGCGCCAACGTCATTCGAATGCCCAGCCCAATCTATTTGACTGGCTTCAACAAGTAGAAAGAAACCTTGGTCATTTTCAAGATGTTCCACTGCAGCTTGCGTAAGCGTTTTTAAACGCTGCTTAGCGGGCATATCTAACGCCCAGTTTAAGCCTTGCTCTGCAAACAATCCTAATAAGGGCTGTTTGCTATTGGCTGTTTTCAAGTGTGCAATGTTATCAACGTACTGATAACCAGCCTTTTTGAATTCTGCCACCAAGTTACGGTCCTCACGTATGAAGTAGTCCCAACCACCACCGAGCATGACATCTAATACAAAGTGATCATTAATCTTTTCATCAAAGTAACTATCAGCGATTTGATCGTAGTTTTTCCGGCTTTCGTTGTGGGCCGAATAGCCTGCAGGTGTAGCATGGTTAATCTGTGAAGTCACAGCAACGCCCGTTTTCATTCCCTGCTCTTTCGCCCACTCAAGCACGGTAGAAACTGGTTTTTTATCCACATTAACGGCAATAGCGCCATTATATGATTTCACACCTGTAGCTAACGCAGTTGCGCCAGCGGCTGAGTCAGTCACATAACCTGAGATTCGAGCGGGATAGGTACTTGCCATCCCCACTAACATACGGTCAAAAACGGTTTGCTCTACGTCTAGGGTATTTTTGTCATCAGCGAAATAACGATATGCCGTCGTATACGCAGGCCCCATTCCGTCACCAACAACCATAATCACATTTTTAGGCTCTTGCGCTACGACTCCCAAACTAAGAGCTGATAGCAAAATGGTATTCACAAACTTCATTCCATTCCTATATTTGCTTGTTATTCAAACGCTTGATTATACGCAGCCTTTTATGACATGGCGTACTATCAAGCATGTTTTTTTTAATACCGCGGCGTTTTTTTGTCGCAAAATATTTGCGAAGTTCGCAGCGGGCAAAAAACAAGACGTGCATCCCACATATACCTCTCTCGACACTTTTATCGTTCCAGCAGCTTTATATATATGCTGATTAATATAACCGGCCACCACTCATCCCTTGAAATTCAAAGCGCGCCAACATGCATTCATAAAATAAATGACGAAAATCAATATCATTTTCTTTCGTTATTGAAATTCTGTTAGTAGGATTCAGTCATCGGTTAGCAGCAACATTCGGTTTACAAACCCGCTAATCAAATTTTACTTTCAAACATAAGGAACATCGTCATGTCTAACTATACAAATGACATTCAAGCTGCCCAAACCTTAACAGGCGAAAATAGCCAAACGTGGAATGCAATCAACCCAGAATACGTTGCACGAATGAAAGCACAAAACCGCTTCAAGACAGGCTTAGACATTGCGAAATACACTGCGGGTATCATGCGTAAAGATATGGCTGACTATGACAATGATTCAAGCTCATATACCCAGTCTCTAGGGTGCTGGCACGGGTTCATCGGCCAACAAAAAATGCTAGCCATTAAGAAGCATCACGGTACCACTGATAAGCGTTATTTGTATTTATCAGGTTGGATGGTAGCGGCGCTGCGTTCTGAGTTTGGCCCACTACCAGACCAATCTATGCACGAAAAAACGTCAGTACCCGCTTTAATAGAAGAACTTTATACCTTCTTGCGCCAAGCTGACGCGAAAGAGTTAGGCGAATTATTCACAGCCCTTGATAAAGCAAAAGAAGCAGGCGAAAGCACGCAAGAGATTCAAGACAAAATTGATAACTACCAAACTCACGTAGTACCTATTATTGCTGATATTGATGCCGGTTTTGGTAACGAAGAAGCGACTTACTTACTTGCTAAAAAGATGATCGAAGCCGGTGCATGTTGTATTCAAATCGAAAACCAAGTGTCTGATGCGAAACAATGTGGCCACCAAGACGGTAAGGTAACTGTACCTCATGAAGATTTCTTGTGTAAAATCAATGCAGTACGTTACGCTTTCCTTGAGCTAGGTGTAGATGATGGTGTGATTGTTGCCCGTACTGATTCTCTAGGTGCAGGCCTGACGCAAAAAATCCCTGTGTCTCAATCACCTGACGACTTAGCGGCTCAATACAATGCCTTTTTAGAAACCTCAGAAGTGTCTTCTGTTGATGATCTAAAAGACGGTGACTCTGTGTTGAAACTAGATGGCAAACTTGTTAAGCCAGTTCGTTTACCGAATGGGTTGTACAAGTTCAAAGAAAACACTGGTTTCGACCGTGTGGTACTTGACTGTATCACCTCACTACAAAATGGTGCTGACTTATTGTGGATTGAAACAGAAAAACCTCACGTTCAGCAAATTGGTGAAATGGTAAGTGCCATTCGTAAAGAAGTACCAGACGCGAAGCTAGTTTATAACAATTCGCCTTCTTTCAACTGGACGCTTAACTTCCGTCAGCAAGTATTTGACGCATGGTCTGAGCAAGGTAAAGATGTAGCTGACTACAACCGTGATGAATTGATGTCTGCACGTTACGACGCCTCTGAACTGGCTCAAGAAGCAGACGAAAAAGTACGCACATTCCAAGCTGATGCAGCACGTGAAGCAGGTATATTCCATCACTTGATCACACTACCAACTTACCATACGGCAGCACTTTCAACTGATAACCTAGCGAAAGGTTACTTCGGTGAGGAAGGTATGTTGGCATACGTTAAAGGTGTTCAACGTAAAGAGCTACGTGAAGGGTTAGCTTGCGTGAAACACCAAGCAATGGCCGGCTCTAACTTAGGTGATGATCACAAAGAATATTTCTCTGGTGAGCAAGCGCTTAAGGCATCAGGTAAAGACAACACTATGAACCAGTTCGACGTTGCCGTATAACGTTTAAGGCTTCATTTTATGAAAATAGCAGGGTCACCTGCTATTTTTTTGCCTGCCTGATAGCATTCACTTGTAAAATATATTTAGCCCCAACATCATTATATGATATTGAAATTTCGTTATATTCTATTGCCCAAACCAGCTAAAAATTAAAATTATTCATAAAATACAAAAACTTAAATTTTTTCATAAACCCTCTGGTATCTTTTTCTCATCTAAGTACAATCTGGTAATACAATAAAAAAGAAGAAGTACATTAATAGTATGAATATTTCAAAAGTGGACCTTAATTTATTGGTGTACCTGGATGTCCTTTTACGCGAAGGCAGCGTAACCCGCGCCGCGAACCAACTGAGTATCACCCAGCCAGCCATGAGCAATGGCTTGAAACGCTTACGTGATCTATTTAAAGATCCATTACTGGTGCGTACCAGTGATGGCATGACTCCGACTAAGCGTGCCTTAGAACTTCAACCGGTTATACGCGACGTGTTATCCAAACTTGAAGCATCTATTCAACCCGAAACAGACTTTGTGCCAGAAACCAGCAAACGTACGTTCAGGATTATGGCCAGCGATTACGCCGAATCAACTTTGCTGCTTGAGGTTATTCGCCAACTCGCTAAAGTCGCGCCCAATATTACCTTGGACATGATCACCCCAAGTGACGTGACCTTTCATGATGTTGAGCAAGGTAAAGTAGACATGGCAATCAATCGCTTTGAAGAATTACCGCTGTCCTTTCATCAAAAAGTAGTGTGGTACGATCGCTTTGCCTGTGTTGTTAGCAGTAACAATCCCATCGTGGAGAACTTTACTCTACAAAATTATATCGACAGTAAGCACATATGGGTCAGTAAAACCGGCTTTGGTGTAGGTGTAGGGATAGATCCAAATGAAGTCCAAAAGCTTGGATGGGTGGATGCTGAGTTAACTAAAATCGGCCAAAAACGCGATATAAGAGTGTTTACTCGTCACTATCACGTTGCGCTGCAATTGGCTAAAGTGCAAAACCTTGTGGCGACGCTTCCTAGTAAAGCCGCAGCGCTTTATGAGAATGATCCAAACATAGTAATTTTAGACCCGCCTTTTGATATTCCCCCTATCGGCCTAAAAATGGCTTGGAGCGCTTTGTTACATCACGATGCTGGGCATATTTGGCTACGACGATTGATCACTGATGTAGGTGAAGCATTGTCCGCTCAGTAGTACATTCATATAATTTATAGCTGAGATAGAAACCATAAATTAAACAAAGTAAGCTTTACTTCGTAGACTGGGTTCATAGCCTTACAAATGGAGTAGATCATGCAAGCATACATTCAACGTGAACAATTACAGGTAGCAAAAGAACTTGCTACCTTCATCGAAGATCACGCTCTACCAGGCAGTGAAGTGTCCCCAGCAGATTTTTGGGCTAGTTTTAGTAACATTCTCGCCCAGCTCACCCCTGTGAATGACGCATTGTTGGCTAAACGAGATTCACTGCAAACAAAAATCGATGAGTATTGCCAGACTCATTCACCTCTTGAGCCCAGCGCTTATAAAACCTTTCTACAAGACATAGGCTATTTAGAAACGCCACCAGCGGACTTTTCGATTACCACTGAGCAGGTTGATGACGAAGTGGCGGCTATGGCCGGTCCACAGCTCGTTGTGCCTATTAATAACGCGCGCTTTGCACTTAATGCTGCGAATGCTCGGTGGGGGAGCTTATATGACGCGGTCTACGGTACAGATGTTATTCCTGAAGATAACGGAGCGACACGTACCAAGGAATACAATCCGACACGAGGCCAAAAGGTAATAGACTACGCAAGAAAGTGGCTAGATGTTATCGCCCCACTGACAAACGGCTCACATACAAGCAGCCAAGGTTACGATATTACATCAGGTCAGTTAGTGATCACCCTTAATGATGAACGCACTGCTACCCTGACAAACCCTAGTCAGTTCGTTGGTTTTAGTGGCGATAAAAACAGTCCTAGCGCAATCTTATTAGTCCACAACGGTTTACATATAGAACTTCAGTTTGATCGCTCACATCAGATTGGCCAACGTGATCCCTCAGGCATGAAAGATATTCTTGTGGAATCGGCGCTGACCACCATCATGGATTGCGAAGATTCAGTTGCCGCCGTAGATGCCGAAGATAAAACTCTGGTTTACCAAAACTGGTTAGGGTTAATAAAAGGCACCCTTGAGGTGAACCTTAATAAGCCAGGTAGCTCATCCATAAGACGCTTAAACGCAGATCGCCACTACACATCAGTTGACGGACAACCTAAAACATTAAATGGCCGCAGCATGATGTTTGTGCGTAATGTGGGTCATTTAATGAAGAACGACTCGATATTGTTTCAAGACAAACCCATCTATGAAGGGATCATGGATGCAATGATTACCAGCCTAATCGCTAAGCACGATTTACTCGGAAATGGCGCGTACCGAAACAGTAAGGCAGGCAGCATCTACATCGTTAAGCCTAAAATGCACGGCTCGGAAGAAGTCGCCTTCGCTGACACCCTGCTTAGCCGAGTTGAGGATGCACTTTCATTACCGAAAAATACCTTGAAGATGGGTATTATGGATGAAGAGCGTCGCACTAGTGTTAATTTAAAAGCCTGTATTCATGCCGCTAAAGCTCGCGCAGTGTTTATTAATACTGGCTTTTTGGATAGAACTGGTGATGAAATTCATACTTCCATGCATTTAGGGCCATTTGCGTTAAAAGCTGAAATCAAGCAACAGCCTTGGTTAACTGCCTATGAGTTAGCCAACGTGAAAATTGGTGTAGACGCCGGTATGTCTGGCAAGGCACAAATAGGTAAAGGTATGTGGCCTATACCAGATAATATGGCGGATATGATGCAAAGTAAGACTAACCATCCGCAATCTGGTGCAAATACCGCATGGGTTCCCTCACCTACTGCCGCAACACTGCATGCTTTACATTATCATCAAATAGACGTATTCAAATTACGCCAACCTATTGTAACAAATGACTTTGATGGGCTAGACGACATTCTCACAGTACCATTGTTAGAAAACCGTTCAGCTCTTAATGAGCAAGACATACAACGGGAGTTAGACAACAATGTGCAGGGGATTCTAGGTTATGTGGTGCGCTGGGTACACCAAGGAATTGGGTGCTCGAAGGTCCCCGATATTAATGATGTAGGGCTAATGGAAGACAGAGCGACCCTAAGGATTTCTAGTCAGCATATTGCTAACTGGCTGTTGCACGGCTTGATTAACGAAACACAAATCAATGACTCTATGTTGCGCATGGCTAAACTAGTAGATGAACAAAATCGTTCAGATAAGGAATACATCCCTATGATGCCTGATCCTATCGAATCGATTGCCTTTCAAGCGGCTCAAGAGCTTATATTACAAGGAACGGCTCAACCAAATGGTTACACCGAACCGGTTTTGCACGCTAAGCGCAGAGAAATGAAAGAGAAACTCGCTAACTAAAAATACTGTCAACCTACGGGCCTGGTGGTGCGTTATTTTTCGCGCTATCAGGCTTGTTTACGCCTTTACCTGCCACCCACTTCAACACATTTCTGTAGCCTTTGGCAGCTGTATGCATAAGCAAAATATGCACTGGCATCTTTATCCAATGCCCTCTCACCAACGCCATCATATTTGCCAGCGTTAACCCTGGTACATCACATAACTTATGATGAGGTTGAAGCACTCTTTTATACACCCAGTCATATACCACTATCTTAGGGCGTGACGGTAACCAGACTTGGCTTTTTTGCAACACTGTTGAAGGAACCGGAGTATCAAAAAGTGACGTTGTGTAACGCAATGCTAGGGCGAGCTCTAAACCGAAACCTGTCTTTTGCGCCAATATAAACAGCGCATCCCAAAACGTTTGTTGCGTGCCGAACTCGCTAAATAGTAGGTGTAAATCTGATAAATCCCGAAAACCATGGTGGTATTCTTCTTGATAAAACAAATGTACGGCACTGTGTAAGATCATAGCCTCTGGCGCTAATACGCGAGCACCGCAGGCTAGCGAGCGAGCCCCTTCGGTAAAATCAGTTATCTCTGGTGCCTTGCCACTGATAATTGGCACGAGATTATGGTGTAGATCTAATATTGTACCTCGCCCTGAGTGCTTCAAAGGCGGAATTTCGTGGGCCCACTGACGATAATACATATCATCGTAGTCGTCTTTTGGTTGACTAAACCAAGCGTAAACGCTTAGGCGCGCTTCAATCTCGCGTAAGTTCCCTTTTGACACTAACATATCAATATCTGAAAAAACTCGGCCTATGCCCGCGTCACACCCGGATAACGTATAAGCTGCGCCTTTTAGATAGTAGACATCTTCATGAGGAAATTTGGTTAATATACGTTTGAATTCAGTCGCTTCGAACTGCACTTGCTGAGCTAATAATTTAGCATGATATTTAGCTGAAATAAGATGTGTTCTGGCGTATTCGGGTAGCGAATCGCCGTCAGTATCGAGGGCGTAAGCCATCCTAGGTAACACGGATGCGTCACGCGCTATTCTTATTAAGTATTCCCAATCTAATAGCGAAATAGACTGAGATACATCACCTGACAGTAGTTTAACTAAATGGGCAGTGTATTTGGCTGTCGTGCTCATGCTGAAAACTGCCCTTCATTCAAAAACGCCAGTACCTCAGCTAAATCGTTATAGTGTATTTCCACTGCAGCGGTATTCTCAACTAACCTTTGCAATGCTAGAAAACCGTCTGCGCCTAATACAGAGTCGTTAAAGGCATTGTCTGACAGCGCTTGAAAAGCATCAGCTTTGGTTAAGCTGTAAATGTCTAACGAAACATCAGGTGTGTATTTGGGTAACACAACAGCCATCACCTGCACTGTTTGCTTAATATGATCAACACTTGCGATAGGCGGCTTCACATGAGCCACATCACCTTTATTGGTATCTCTGGCAATATTTGAAATAGACACATCTGGGAACCAAGATTTCACCAAATCTATTGAGTTATTCTTCAAACAAATGGGGCGAACAAATGGGTGAACTAGGCCTGTCTCTAAATTAATAACCGTCATTTCGTCTGAGAGTAAACGCCAACCGGTATGGGCCAAATAAGCCGTTAATGTGCTCTTACCTGAGCCAGGTGGCGCGGGGAAAATAATCGCTTTACCGTCTTTTTCCAGCACTGCACCATGAAGTAAAAGGTATTTGTGCATATGTGACGCCATGCACCAGTTCATCCCCCACTCTAACACCGGATACGCTTGTGAACGCGGTAGAGGTAGAAATGGCACGAAGTCATCGAGTAAGAAGTGGATCTGCGGTTTATACCAGCGCCTCAAGGATTTAGGTGATTGCACGGCAACCCGAAAATCCGCAGGAGATGCTTCATCAAGTAATTCATAGTCACCATATAGCTGATAAAACACGCGCTGCACATCGGGCAAGGCCGATTGAACGCCAAATGCTGCCACGCCTAGATCAATATTGATATCTCCTGTTATCAATCTCGCAGCGGCTTCAGATGCCGATATATCTCTAAGCCTCAAGTGATTCCGCCTTATCAATGATACGCTCAGTTAACAGGTGCTTAATTGATTGCTCTATTTCATCTAATGAATAATCAGGTAGCGCTGCGCGCATTTGTTCTTCGCTGAAATACGAACCTAGTCGATATTGCTCGATAAAGGCGTGAAACTGATAATTTAACCGAAGGGTATTCCCTGTGATAGGCACAAACACAAAAACGCCAGACGAATCGCTGGCGTTATAGAATAAAACATTTGAGTTAATTGTGTACAAATGAAACTGCAACCACTGACTCTAACGTGTATAGGTTTGATTCAGTGCTTCAAGCAGTGCACCTTGGTCATTCATCGCTTCATCTTCAAGCATTGCTGCATATTCAATTGGGCTAACTGCCAAGGGGTAATTCCCATAGTGAGCATTCAAGTAACCAGCAACTAAGTTTTTATCTATGTCGGAACCTTGCCACAAAACTCTATATAAATTCGGACGCTGAACCACACGGCCGTCATTTTTTAGGTAGGTACCTGTTGTAGAAATATTAAAAACGCTGTCCCACTTCACTGCTTGAAGAGCTTCCTTTAGATCAGAAGAACTCTTAGCATCACTTAACCAAGTCTCTGGGGATACGCCATTGATATTTGTAGTAGTACACGCTTGTGATAAATTTCCTGACAGATTACCTGAAACCGTACAACCATTGGCTGTAGTCGCCCAAGTAGATTTAGCCGGAAGACTAACAATTAATGCTGCAGCGGATCCTTTTACTAGAAACTTACGTCGGTTTGAAACAGCCTGTTTGCTATTCTCAGATTTATTATCGACGACATTCATTGTTTATAAAACTCCATTTGAAAAGCTCATCACGTTAGTTAAGCAAAAATCAGGCCACCAAGCAAGCCTTTGATTTTAATAGATATAATAAGATTCATTTTAAAAACTGTAAATTTTAGTGACAGCACATATTTAGCTGTAATTTAATTTACGTCATAGCCTTTATTCTTGCTCAGCATTCTTAAATATTTAACGGGAATAGCATAACTGATACCACTTGGTTTCTCTAATACCGCTTCTTTCGTTTCCTTAATAAAGACTTTATTTATGATGCCTACAACATCACCTGTTTCTGCGTCATATATAGCGCTGCCACTATTACCTGGATAGGCTGTCATATCTAATTGGTAAATCATAAACGGGTTTTCTAAGCGATTACGCATGGTCATGGTTAAATTCCGCGCATTTGCACTTGGTATCACATCTGGTGTCAACGCAGCGATCATTCCCTTATGAGTTGCAGGGTATAAGCCTAGAATTGAGCCAATCGGAAACCCTGTCATCAATATATCCTGTCCATCTTCAGCATAGGTATCGGAACCAAGTTTGAGTGCTGGTAAGGTATCGCGAATTTTTAATATAGCGAGATCGTGTACTGGGTCTTTAGCTACAATTTCAGCCTTATGAATTTTAGGCTGGCGTCCCGTTCCTGAAAATATAATATGATACTGAACAATTTGTGGATCTAGCGGTTCTGATACCACATGGTAGTTAGTAGCGATTAATGTTCCGTCGCCAAATACAAAGCCGCTTCCTCGTAACTGATGGCTAACGGCCGACATAGCATCGTACAAACCCACGCCCACCACTGATGGCTTAATACGCTTTACGAGATTTGTTTTAGGTGAGGCGTTGGCTGTTGCCAAAAATGTTATACAAGAAAAAACAACACAAATGATTTTATAAATAGAGTTTTTCGTTATCATAATAAGCTACTTACTATTTCGTAGGGCTAATGTGAAAATAAACGTTGTCACAACAATAGTCTAACGTGATTAATACCTTAGGGTTATACACAAAATATCAGGATTAATGAAATGAAAGTATTAGTCACAGGCGCAGCTGGGTTTATCGGTTATCACGTTTGTCAGGTGTTATTAACACGAGGCGATGAGGTTGTTGGTATTGATAATATCAATGATTACTATGATGTAAATTTAAAACACGGTCGTTTAAATGAGTTGACGGCGCACTCAAACAGCAAAAACTTCAATTTTATCAAATTGGATATTGCTCAGCGCAGTGAAATGGAAGCTTTGTTCGCTGAGCACAAATTTGACAAAGTAGTACATTTGGCAGCGCAAGCTGGTGTGCGTTACTCCATAGAGAACCCCCACGCCTATATCGACAGCAACATAGTCGGCTTTACCAATATTTTGGAAGGTTGCCGACACAATGCAGTGCAACACTTGGTGTACGCATCATCAAGTTCTGTATACGGTGCCAATGAATCAATGCCTTTCTCGGTATCTGACAACGTGGATCATCCAGTGTCGCTTTACGCGGCAAGTAAAAAAGCCAATGAATTGATGGCGCACACTTACAGTCATTTGTACGACTTACCCACCACTGGGCTGCGCTTCTTTACCGTCTATGGGCCATGGGGCCGCCCAGATATGGCTTTGTTTAAATTTACCAAAGCAATTTTGGAAGATGATCCCATTCAAGTTTACAACTTCGGAAATCATAGACGAGACTTTACCTATATTGACGATATTGTCAGTGGTGTAATCTCAACACTAGATCACAATGCTCAAAGAAACTCTCAGTGGCAAGGTAAAACACCTGATCCTAGCAGTAGTAAAGCACCGTGGCGCGTTTATAACATCGGCGCACAAACTCCAGTCAACTTGCTTGATTTTATCACGACCTTAGAAGCTGCATTAGGCAAAGAGGCCGTCAAAGAACTATTGCCAATGCAACCAGGTGATGTGCCAGATACATTTGCCAATGTTCAAGCACTGGTTGACGATGTGGGTTATCAACCAACGACACAACTGAAAGAAGGCATTACGAATTTCGTAAATTGGTATAAAGACTTTTATAACCTTTAAAGGAAGCGAAATGCTGCAATTTTTAGCGAACAGTTTGAGCTCGCCCATGGTTCATGGGCCGTTACTGTTTCTTATATTGCAGCTATTTTCTCGTATTGTTCCCAAGGGCAAGCGAGTTTATCAATGGCTTTCTTGTCTACCTATTCTTTGGGTATTTTTTTGCAGCTTGGTTTATCCAAGTGTTTTACTCATTAAACCATTGGAAGACCAATACCCTACCGTCAAAGTATCATCAAAACTGTGGCAAAACGCCGATGCTATTGTTGTATTAGCCTGTAATCATTTTGATGACGAAGGCTTACCCTTCGTCAGTAGGTGGCCACAGTGCACAATGCAGCGTAATTTGCACGCTGCTTTGATGTACAAAGAAAAACACCTTCCGATTCATTTAGCTGCTGGTATTCTTAACGAGTTAGACTCAGCTTCGCAAGCGCATTACAACAAAACATTTTTAATGACATTAGGTGTTAGCCCTAACGACATCTATACCCATCCTCAGGGCCATGATACTGAGTCCGAAGTAGACGCTTTAGCACCGCATCTAAAAAATAAATACGTTGCATTGGTCACCTCTGCTAGCCACTTACCTCGAGCTGTACAATACTTTGAGTTGCATGATATTAAGGTTTTACCTATCCCTGTGGAGCACTTAAGTAGAAAAAATGTGTCATTCACTATAGGGTTACCAAACGCATTTAGTTTATATCGCAGTGAACGCGCTATTCATGAGTACTTAGGTCTAATATACCAGCGATATTTTAAGTGATAAAACAGTTAATATAATGTGAAAATCGCGCACATATATTTGATTCGCGTGCTCATTAAGTTCAGCAAAGGAAAAGCAAGGGACTAAAAATGAAGTCAATAGTGCCCATTTTTTCAGGTGGTGGAACTCGGTTAACAGTTCACATCGGTGTGTTTGACGCACTACAAAAGCTCGACATCCATTTTCAGCACATGGTAGGTGTATCCGGTGGCTCAATTGTCGCTGCACTATTTTGCTGTGGTGTACCTTTAGCTGACATAAAACACTTGGCGATGACAACAGACTTCAAAAAATTTAAGGGTTTTTCGTTGTTTAGATTGTTACGACAAGGAGGGTTAAGCTCCGGCGATCAATTTGAAGCCTGGATGGACAAACATCTTAAAGGGCAAACATTTTCTGACATCGAAAAAGACCTACATATTTTAGCTACAGACGTAAATGGTGGCGGCCCTGTGGTCTTTAGTCGCAAAACGAGCCCTGACTTAAAGATATCGAAAGCGGTGCGCTTTTCTATGTCTATACCACTATTTTTCAGCTTTCAAGCCTATAAACACCACGTGCTTGTTGATGGTGCTATTCTATCTGAAGATGCGTTATATCAAGACTGGGCAGGTGATGGTTCACCCGTTATGTGCTTTAAGCTAAAAAGTGAACACGTGACTGACTCGAGCTTCAAAAAAAGTTGGCTGCCATTACGCCAATATGTGATGATGCTAATTAGAACCTTCATGACGGCAATGTCGCGAGAGTACGTACATGCAGAGTATTGGCGGAATACTATTATCATTAATACGGGGAAATTATCTCCCGTTGATTTTAATATTACCCCTTTGCAAAAAGAGGAGTTGTACAATATCGGGTTTAAAACCGCTTTTGAATTTGTGCCTAAACGAATGCAGTTTTATACCGATACACAACTAAGGAACTAGATGTGGACTACCGTTTTAAAGATCAAAGCCTATGAAGCAATTTAGAAAATACGCTGACCTGCCTATTATCGGGCCAGTGGTAAAAAAATTAATGAACGTTGTGGTGAGCCAAAAAGCGAACCAAATTTCTAAGCATTTTGCCGAATACCTTAGTCCGGTCGTAGCGCTTAGTGATGAGCTGCGTAATGAATCTTATAAAATTAGACACAAGGTATACTGCGAAGAGTTGAAGTTCGAAGATTTACGTCCTGACGAGATGGAAACAGATCAATTCGACAGTCACTCTACCCATTGCTTAATCAAACACATTCCTACTGGCGAATATGCTGGCACCGTTCGGATAGTTCGTTCGACCAGTGAAGAACAGTTGTTACCCATTGAAAAGTACTGTATCAGCTCAATTGCTGACGACGCTGTGCACCCAAGCGACTTTCCGCGAAGTGAAATATGTGAAATATCACGCTTAGCTGTTCCCGCTCAGTTTCGAAAACGTGCGACGGATAAATTTAAAGGGTCAGCAACAGGTGCGATTAATGAACACATATATTCAGAACGAGAGTTACGGTGCTTCCCTTTTATTGCTGTTGGCCTTTACCTATGTGCCGCGTCTACTTCTCGAAAGCATGACATTAAACACTGTTTTGTCATGATGGAACCCAGGTTAGCTCGCAGCTTACGTTTTGTAGGCATTCCCTTTCAACAAGTGGGCCCAGTGGTCGAATATCACGGAAAACGCGCTCCCTATTACATCAGTCGCCATTTATTAATGAGCGGCCTGACGCCAGGATTTAAGCGCATGCTTAAAAACATTGAAAAGAAAGTCGCTACGCAGTTTAGATAAGGACATAACACCTCAGGTATACGTTTTATGAAAAGTGAGTATATTGCTGCTTGCGCGTTATAGCGCTCGCTATTAGGCCGATAAACCAAACGACACCCCGCATCTGTGCCAGCATTGTCATGTAGATTTGTGGAAATCTTTCTACCTGACAATAAAGATTCATTTCCCAGAGAATTTTGCGTTTACTCACGGTACCGCCACTTTGTATAGTATATTCACCATGCTAAATGTTTAACCTAGGAATGAAAATGGTCGTAAAGGAACTTATCCAAACAGCTTTAACTAAAAATGAAGCTTGTGTATTTGACGAAGTTCACGCCTCCCAAGAGTATGGAAAAACCACATTTTCCAGCAATGTGAGCATTGATTGTGCTGTGCAAATCCTCAACGAATCAGCCATTCCCAAGTTACTTAAGTTAGCAAATGAACATCAGTTTTATCTTTACCCGATCAGTACTGGAAATAACTGGGGTTATGGCTCAATCCAAAGTACGCCAATTGACGGACCTAGAGTGGTGGTTGACTTAGGCCAGCTAAACGCGATTATTCCAAATAATAAAAAAGCAGGTTTGATCACCGTTCAACCTGGTGTCACCCAGCAAGATTTGTACGATTTTTTGCAGCAAAATGATTGGCCTTTCATGGTGCCAGTTACAGGTGCAGGTCCAAATTGTAGCATTTTAGCCAATGCCCTTGAGCGAGGATATGGCATCACCCCTCGAACTGATCACTTTGCGGCAGTGAATGCGTTAAAAGCATACCTTCCTCATCCTGACTTATGTCATTCGAAATTTGAATCTGCGGTATCAGCACTCGATAGCTCCTCAAATGACTACATTGATAAAACGTTTAAATGGGGCTTAGGCCCTTATATTGATGGCCTTTTTACCCAAAGTAATTTTGGAATAGTCACGGAAATGACCATTCGCCTAGCGCCCAAACCTGCGCATTTTAGTGCGTTTTATTTGCAAGTATTTGACGCCAACAATTTCAGCGAGGCAGTCACACTTATCGAGGAAACCTTATTAGAGTCCGAAGGTATCATTGGCTCCATCAACCTAATGGATCGCCGCAGACTCGTATCTATGGTGGCTCAAAATCCTAATGGTCAATCCCAGCATACAGTGATGACTGATGCACAAATTGAAACGATAGCCAAGGACCAGCGCTTACCCCAATGGATGATAGTGGGAACCATATATGGTTCTAAAAAGGTCGTAGCTGCCACTCAAGCGCAATTCAAGAAACGTGCTAAACACATAGGCCAGCTCAACTTCTCAAACAGCTGGTTAATTAATTTTGCCAAATTTATTGCTGACTTGCCCCTTCCCTCTCTTGCTGCTATTGATAAAATAAGAGCCCAACTACGTACCTTGGACGAAGGTATCGATATCATGCTCGGGAAACCAAACCAAGTAGCGCTTCCCCTTGCGTATTGGCGAAACCCGCGAGTTGCAGCAAATAAAGAACAACGTTTATTGCCGGATAAAGACAGGTGCGGTTTACTCTGGTATGCGCCATTGATAAAGATGTCGCCACAAGTATTGTCAGATTTTGTTGCTTTCGTTAGACAAACCACTCCCAAATACGGAATTGAGCCCCTAGTCACTTTTACAAACCTGAAACATGACTGCATCGATTCCACTGTTCCTTTGGTGTTCGATTTAGAGAACCCAGAAGCTGTCGCCGCTGCACATCAATGCCTCGAAGAATTATTCACTGAAGGCTGTAAAAAAGGGTATGTCCCTTATCGAATAAATACCCATCAACAAGCAAAATTGTCAGCCGACGGAATTTTTTGGCAAACCACGAAGGTCTTAAAGCAAGCCATTGACCCAAATGGCATTTTGGCTCCGAATAGATATAATCCCCAAGCTCAAAACAGAGATTAAAAACTCATGGTTTTACGCGCTCATATTGTTCCTAATATGATTATGCAATAAAGTGGTCAACGTAATTCGCCTCAGCTTGGCCAAAACAGCGCATAAACACAGCGCAGTATTAAGAATCAACTAATGGAGTTAGTATGCGTATTAAACTTTTATCATACCTTGTCGCGGTTTCAGCCTTTACGTTAGTCGGTTGCGATTCTAAATCTGCAGAAGAATACATCGCAGCTGCGAAAGTGCAGTATCAAAAAAATGACACGCAAGCCGCTATTATTGATTTAAAAAATGCTATTGCGCTAGCTCCTAAGAACAAAGAAGCCCGTGCCAACCTTGGGAAATATTACCTAGGGGCCGGTTCATTTGTTGAATCTGAGAAAGAGTTACGTAGAGCAATAGAGTTAGGGGAGGCAAAAGAAAGTGTTTATCCTGATTTAGTTAAAGCGATCTACTATCAAAATGATTTTGACCGCTTAATTTTATTAACGAAAGATTTCAGCAGTTCCGATCCTCAGGTACAGAGTAGCGTTGCTTTATTTTCATTTCTTGCGGCCTTGAAACAGACCAATAGTGAAACTGATTTGAGTAACGACTTTTCGCTTATGCTGGGTGACGACAAGATACTGGCGCAAGTTTACTATGAATTTTCACAAGGCAACCTTGAGGAAGCGGATCAATTATTAACCCGTTTTCAAAACCCACAGCAAAACCATATTGAAAAACTCATCGTCACAGGCTTATTAAAAGCGCAATTAAAACAGTATTCACCTGCCATTAGCGCGTTGGAACAAGTGGTCAACTTGTCTCCTGAATATTATGTGATTCAATTCCAACTAGCCGATATATTGATCAATGCGCAAGAATATGCAAAAGCCAGAACGCTAACCGATCAGTTATTAAAAATAAACGCTAGAAGTGCATACGCCAACTTACTGATGGCAAAGATAGAATTACACGATGAAAACTATAAAAAGGCATTTGATGCGGCTGAAATTGCCGTACAAAACGGTATCGACAGTACCCAAAGTAACTTATTGGCTGGCGTCAGTGCGTATAAAATAGAACGCACTGAAAGTGCTTATAAATACTTATCGAAGGCGTCAAAAGGTCTACCACACGACCACATGGCAAATCGATTGTTAGTCGACGTGAAAATAAGGCTCGGTGAAACAGAGAATCTTGCTGAAATGCTTGAAGGTATTTCAGGCCAAGACGCACAAAAATCATCTCTGTTAGAAAGTGCCGCCATGTTGAAATTTAGAGAAGGTGATTTGGAAGGCTCTAAAAGCTTATTTTCTCAAGCAAAAGAAGGAGCGCCCGACAACGCAGTCACATTGCTACGTGAAGGGTTGGTAAAACTTTCCTCGGGTGATCAATCGGGTATTGAAAGTTTAGAGTCGGCTGTGGAGCTTGACAACACACTAAATGAAGCATGGAGTTTACTAGCACAAGCGCATATGCAAGCCAATGAACCTCAAAAAGCACTCGCAGTGGCGAAACGCTGGCAAGCGGTCAATGAAGTCGACGGGTTGGTATTAGAGTCATATATCTATCAACAGCTTAATGATGATACACAAGCAAGAGGCCTGCTCGACAAAGCGCTTTCTATGGAGCCTGATAATTTTGCTGCCATGCGTTTTCTTATGCTTTTGAATGCTCGGGAAAAACGTTTTTCTGAAGCTCGAGAGTTAGCTGAAAAGTTGATAAAAACATCTGATAATCTAGACGGTAAATATCAGCTTGTACTGACGTTGATAAATATTGCCATAGCGCAAAATGACATGGCTTCAGTAGAATCTTTATTTAAATCTTTGCTAAACGAGCACAGAGATGAAGAAACAAGCTATACCCTACAATTGAAGGTCGGCCTTGCCACTTTGTACAATTATCAAGGGGAGTACCAAAAATCCCTCGAATTTCTAGAGCCACTAGATGATTCAAAAGACTTTTTTGTATTATCTGCATTGGGGGAAACGTATTCAGGAATGAATGATTTCAACAATGCAAAAGCGACCTTTCAACGCTTAATAGACGTTTTTCCTCGCGATACCAGAAGTTGGGTTCAATATGTAAATTTGCTTAACAAGTTTAACCTTCAACGCGACGCGCTAGATTCTGCCGCTCGTGCTGAGCTCGCGATCCCTAATGATCCCCGACTAACCGTGCTTAGCATAAGAGCGCTTATTCGCTCGAAAGCCATAAAAAAAGCCCAACAAAAAATGAAGGCGATGGAGGCGAAAGGTAACAGCTCTCCTATGTTTACCCTATTTGAGGGTGAAATTGCACTGTTTAACAAAGATTATGAAACCGCTAGCAACTTACTGACACAATACTACAATGACTACCCCTCATGGGATTCAGCGGTACCATTGGCCAATGCCTTAGCGATGCAAGACAACGCTGAATTAGGTGGAAAATATCTAGTCCAACAAACAGCCAAAAGTCACTCTAAATTGCGTAAAATTCATTATATTGCAGAATATTATGCGAAAAATGGCGAACAAGACGCAGCAAGCGAATATTATCAAGCTCTATTGGAACTCATTCCTGAAGACTTTGTTACCTTGAATAATTACGCCAATCTGGCGATCGCACAAGGCAATACCGGTAAAGCGGTCGAACTTGCACAAAAGGCATTAAAAATTCAGCCTAATTCTCCATATGCCATGGATACACTTGGGTGGGCATTATTTCATGAAAATAAATATTCTGACGCACTCACTTATATTAAAAAGGCTCATGCTGAATTGCCCAAAAACAATGAAGTTACCCTTCATCTCATTGAATTACTAATAGCGACAGGGAGTAAGGATAAAGCGAATGGACTCATTAATAGATTCAAGCCCAGCAACGATGCAGAAAAAAGCACGCTAGCTCGTTTAAGCGCAAATATTTAATTTATGATTAGTTACAGACCTAGCAAATATTGTTTGCTAGGTCTGTTGTGTTTAATTCACACGAGTAAACCGTATCTATACCGTTACACACTATCCTCTTGAAGATACTGCTCGGCATCAGGCGCTGTGGGAATGTCTCTATGATCGTTCTGATGCCAGTGTTTTTCTGAGCTGGTCTTGGATCCAAGCTTGGCTAGACTCTGCAAGCAGCTTACCCATGGTAATAGCAGCATATCAAGGTAGCGATTGTGTCGGATTGGCATTGGCTGCTCAGCGCAAAACGCCCTCCTCCACTGGATGTAAAATTAAGCAATTGTGGCTACATCGAAGTGGCGAACAGGCAATAGATCAAGTGTGGATTGAGCACAACGACTTCCTTGTGCAGCGAGATAACAAAGCCCAAATCCGTTTAGCTATGTTTGAATACCTGTATGCGCAAAAAACACTGTGGCAAGAGCTCTATTTTGGTCTAGCGGAATCCAGTGTAATCGATACGCTTACGGCGAAGTCGACTTTTTATAGAGAGGTTATAAGCTCACCAGATTTTGAAGTGGATTTGCTTAACAAAAGTCATTTAAATGATTATCTCGCCGATTTATCCAAAAATACCCGTTCTCAAATTAGACGAACTGAAAAAATCCTTTCTCAAACAGGCGATTTGATTCTAGCTTTAGCAGAAAACGACACTCAGAAAAAACAGTTTTTACATGATATAGCGCAGCTACATAAAGAGAAGTGGCGAAATACTGAGTTTGGTAGCGGGTTTGATAACCCTATTTTTGAACGCTTTCATCAACAATTAATATTTGAAGAAAAAGAAACAAATAAAACCCGTATTTATTGTCTCATGCTCGACAAAAAGCCAATGGCATACATATATATTTTGATTCATGATAAGACTTGGTATTTTTATCTGTCAGCGATGAAAAGCCATCATGATAATCGTGTAAAAGTAGGGTTACTCGCGCATGCGTATATTATTCAACAAGCCATATCTGAGGGTGTAGCAAAATACAGTTTTCTAGCAGGTGAAGCTCGTTACAAGCGCTCACTATCGAATCAGCCTGAAGCAAGCCAGAAACTGATCTGCTTTTATCAACCAACCCTATTTATGCGTACAAGAGAATTCGTTCGAAGTGCAAAAAGCGTATTAAAAAATTTACTGAGACATTGATAGACAATGATGACCTATGCCAACAGCGCCGACAGAATCCCGATTAACTTAACCAATACGCCCCTTGATGGTATGGTTAAAATGAGCGTTCCTTTAGCCAAAGGGCTGCTTTACGATATTCACCAAAGCCAATTGATGGCAAACGGTCAAGCCATCGACTGCGGGGCAAAAGTGTTAGCGACCTGGCCAGACAAAAGCGTTAAATGGCTACATTTGACTTTCACTGCCCCCTCTAGTGATGATGGCAAAAGTGATGATGACGAGCTCACTCTTACTTTAGAGAAGAAAGCAGATGCCAACTTAATCAGTGGGCTTAGTGGTTTTCATTATGAGTCTAACAATTCTCAAACTGCTGTTTCTAACTCACATTACACATTTACACTTAATCACGAAAATGGTCAGTTTTCCATAACACCTTCAGCAAACGAGAACTGTGATGCCAATCCGATAACAGGTGAGTTAACATTACTTGACGCGAGTGAACAAAAATGTGCTATTTCCTGCTGTAGCGTGTCAAGTATCACTACACCAAATCTGTTAGACGCGTCTATTTTCACTTTGTCATTGCAAGTTATGGTCAACTATAAACCTGCGCAGAACGATAGTAAATCAGGTATTTCGTCTCGTTTTGAGTTTCACTTTGATTCAGCACAAAGTGACATTCAATTAGATATCACCCTACACAATTCAAAAGCTGCTGTACACACAGGTGGCAGCTGGGATCTTGGCGATCCAAATTCATTTCAATTTTCAGAATTCAGCTTATCACTACACAGTTCAGAAGACTTGCAAGGCACTTCATCACTCAGCTATCAGCTAGACAAAAACGCGCATTGGCAAACACCGCAAGAACTGCCAACGTCTATCTTTCAACACTCAAGTGGTGGAAAAAACTGGCAAAGCCCAGTACACCTAGATCACCAGCAGAAAATTCCGTTTGATGTAAAAGGCTATATTGTTGAGCAACAAGGTAAGCAAATTTTCAGCGGAGAGAGAGCAGCCCCCCAAATCAGTTGGGTGAACGGGCTCAATATCGCTGTAGCCGACTTTTGGCAAAAATTTCCTTCCGCGATTACGATATATCCACAGACTATTTGTCTTGGCTTATTCCCCAAACAAAATAACAAACAATATGAGCTACAAGGTGGGGAAAAAAGCACGCACTCAATATGCTTTGGTGTTAAAAATGCGCCTAATGGCGCATACTTTTTCACTGATGGTAACTATGCCAAGCCACACATTAGTCAATATGCCCATACCGACATACCACTGTACACTGAATTTCAGCAGGTTAATGGTGAACTGCAATCATTGATAAATAACGGTTTACATTCACAACGCAATTTTTTTGAAAAACGCGAAATGCTAGATGAATATGGTTGGCGGAATTTTGGTGACATTTATGCTGACCATGAAACGGCAGAACACCAGGATGATTCGATTTTCGTTTCACACTATAACAACCAGTACGATCCAATTTATGGTTTCTTGCGGCAATTTATACTAAGCAATGACCAACAGTGGTTTACGCTAGCCGACGATCTAGCCAAGCATGTTATGGATATCGACATTTATCATACCAAGGACGATAAGGACGAATACAATGGTGGGCTTTTTTGGCATACCGACCACTACTTACAAGCATTCACCTCAAGCCATCGCTCTTATTCAAAACACCAAGGTAAAGGCGCATATCAAGATCATGCCGGAGGTGGTGGTCCAGGAGGGCAACACTGCTACACATCAGGTTTAACCCTGTACTATTTGCTGACCGGAAACCAACGCGCAAAAGAAGCTGTTTTAACGCTAACTAATTGGATTACTTATGTATATGAAGGTGGCAACACTTGTTTTGAGCTTTTACTCGCACTCAAAAACCGTCATGTCCCAGGGTTAAAAAACCACTTCAACGGGCAATACCCGCTCGACCGAGGAACGGCTAATTATATTAATGCGCTTTTAGACAGCTATGTATTAACAAGTGACGATACGCTTCTACGTAGGGTTGAACATATCATTCAACATACAGTGCACCCAAACGAAGATATAACACTGCGCAACCTAGAAAACATTGAAGAAACGTGGTTTTACACGGTTTTCCTGCAATCAGTCGTGCGATACTTAGACATTAAGCGTGCTAATAATGAGCTTAATCAGGAATTTTACTATGCACGAGATTGCCTGATGCATTTCGCCCACTGGATGCACAACCACGAATATATGTATCTAGATAAGCCCGATATTCTTGAGTATCCGAATGACACTTGGACCGCCCAAGACTTACGCAAAGCACATGTGCTTAGTGCTGCATACTATTACGCAAACAAAACCGACAATGCACTCTTGGAAAAGGCAAAGTACTTCGAACATGAAGTGGCAACGCGCTTAGCGCTCAGTGATACCAAGACGTACACACGTATTATGGTTCTGCTGATGCAAAATGATGGCCCCACACATTATTACGAGTACCTACCACTTGAACAAACATTCGCAACGGTAAACCCTAACTGGGCGAAACCTAAAGGTGAAAGCAACTCAGTCATTGGCCAAGTATTCACAGCGTTTTGTAAGCGTTTACTAGCACTTTCAATAAGCAATGAAGTAAACTGGCTCAAAAAAAGGCTAGGATAGCCAATGGCACTTTTAGGATCGCTTAACTAGATGCACGTATCATTTATCATTCCTCATAAAGGGCGGTTTGAAATGCTTATTCAAACCATTGAATCGGTTGCGAAACAGGCATTCGATTTAACTCAAATTGAAGTCATTGTTGTCAGTCAGACGCCTGAGGCCTTGAACCAAACTTTAAACGAAAATGCTAAGCTAACGATAAAGACCTACTTGCGCCCTGAGAGCGAGACGATTTCGGCCCTGAGAAACTACGGTGAAACACAGGCGAGTGGTAAGTACTTAGCCTTTCTTGATGCAGACATATATTTGTCGACCAACTGGATTGAGCAAATGCTACACACTTTGCAAAACGATCCAAACAGAATTATTTCCAGTGCAATGCAGATATGTAAAGAGAACGCTCCCCCATTGGAAAAAATTCGCACCAGTTTAAGTAACGCTGAGCTAGATACTGAAGTGGCTTTTTTACCAGGTAGAAACCTCTTTCTAACGCGTGAAGCGTTTCATCGCATCGGTGGATTCCCCGAGCACCTACTGACCTGCGAAGACTATTACTTTACTGATAAAGCAGCGCAGCTAGGCACGTTATTTTATACCTCATCTGCAAATTATATTCATTTAGGTGAAGACAAAACCCTAAAAGGTATGTTTGACAAAGAGATATGGCGCGGACAGTCAAATTTAAAATCCATTGAAGGACGCCGAATTCCGCTTAGGGAATGGCCGAGCTTTGTGGTGCCCCCAGCGATATTTTTATGCATTTTTTGTAGTCTCATAGCACTGTGCTTTGGCCAAGCTGCAGCCGCAATTACCTTTCTAACGTTGGCTTTAATCCCTTTGCTTGCCTATACATCTCGACTCTATAAACTAGATAAATTGCACGTTTCTTTTTTACACGTTCTTGCCTTCTACACTGTGTACTTCCCAGCTAGGGCTATTGGTACATTTGCTGGCATATTCAAATCCATTCGCACTAAAAATATTTAAGGCATTTAATTCATGAAAACAAAGCGTAAAGTCCTTCAATTTATTTGCCCAACAGGTTTTTACGGTGCAGAGCGTTGGGTACTTGCCTTAGCGAAACATTTAGACCCCGAAACAACAGCATGTGATTTAGCAGTCACCATGGAACCTGGACAAAAACCGCTAGAGCTTGTTAACGAATATAAAAAGCTGAACTTGCCAACCCATATCATTGATATGAAAAATAAGTTCGATTTGGGCGCAGTAGATAGGTTAGCGACACTCATTCGCGAACAAAATATCGATATCATCCACACCCACGGCTATAAATCAGACATTATTGGCGTGCTGGCTGCACGGCGGGCAAACATTCAATGTGTAGTGACCCCTCACGGGTTTGAAAACGCAAAAGATTTCAAATTAAAAACATTTATTTGGTTAGGCTGTCAGTCGATGCGCTTTGCCCATAAAGTAGTGCCTCTTTCGCAACAGCTCATGCAAGACGTATTGCGTATTGGCGTAAAACCACACAAAACGTTGTATATACAAAACGGCGTTGATTTATCTGAGGTCGAAGCGGAACCTGTCCCTACTCGCGTTGAGCCAAACAAAAAGCGCATTGGCTTTGTAGGGCAAATGATTAGCCGAAAGAACATTCGCGATATTCTCGATATTTTTGAGGTGCTGCACAAAGAGCACCCAGAGACTGAGTTAATTCTGCTTGGTGATGGCGACGCCAGGCAAGAGCTGGAACTTCACAGCCAATCATTAGCGAGCCAAGACGCCATCCAATTTCTAGGTTTTCGCGATGACAGATTAAGCCTTTTAAAGTCATTTGACTTATTCGTTATGACATCGACTCTTGAAGGTATCCCTAGGTGTCTCATGGAAGCCACCGCTGCCAGCATTCCGGTGGCGGCTTATGATATCGCCGGTATAGATCAATTAATTAGCCATGAAGAAACAGGATTACTTGCCCCGTTAGGTGACAAGCAAACCCTAAAAACCTATTGGGAAAAGCTGTTATACAACCAAGCATTTGCTTCACAAATGGCTGAAAACGCGAAAAAATTCGTATACGATAACTACTCGGCTCAGCGTATGGCAGCCCAATACAGTGATTTGTTTGAAGAAATGACAAAGGATAGTTAATGCAACAAAGCAAATCGAAGCCCATTATTTTCATATTATCTATAGATACCGAAGAAGAGTGGGATTGGTCAGGTGCGTTTCCGCAGCACAATGCTGACGTGAATAACGTTGCGTTGCTGCCCTCTTTTCATAAACATTTGGCCGCCCTCGGGCTTCGCCCTACATATCTTGTAGATTATGCGGTCGCGGACTGCCCCACTGCAGCATCAACCATGCGAGAAATTATTGCCAAGGAAAATTGCGAAATTGGTGCTCATTTACATCCCTGGTGTAATCCGCCTTATTTTGGACCGGCGACAGATGAGAGCTCGCATGTTGTGAACTTGCCAAAAGAACACGTATCTCAAAAGTTGAACGTGTTAATGCAGCGCATCGAAGAGCAATTTTCAATAAAAGCAAAATCTTTTCGCACAGGGCGCTGGGGTATTGATTCAACCGTTATCAAGCTGTTAGCCGAAGCAGGAATTACCGTCGACTCCAGTGTGTACCCGTTTTACAGTAACGATTACTTCAGCTGCATTGGGGCGCCGTCGCTTCCGTACTGGCCGGATTTAGCGTCTCCCCTTGAAACATCCAGCCAAAGAGATCTTTTTGAATTACCGGTCACCGTTGGTTTCAACCGTCCTAACTTCTCTATGTGGAACGACATACACAGTAAGTTTGCGACACCGCCCTACAGTTGGACGCGTTTTAACGGTATCGCATGGCATACGAACTTTTTACGCAAACAGTATTTATGCCCCGAACTATCGGCGCCTAAAGATATGCTTTCTCTATGTGAAACGGTTATAAATAAAGACTATCCAGTACTGCACATGTACATGCACAGCTCAAGCTTGCTAGATAACAATAACAGCTTATTGGGCAACCGAAACGCCTACGAGTTTATCTGTGAATCCATCAGTGAGGTCGTTAAAACCTTGAGTGAAAAATACGAATTAGACTTCTGTACTTTGTCCGAGGCTGCAATCAAATTACAGCAGCAAACGGAGCAAGAAAACACATGACGATACAAGTTCGCTTCGTCAAGCAAACCGATCGCTCAATTTGGAATGAATACATCAAAGCCCATCCAAACGCCACGCCTTATCATCATTTCGGCTGGTTGCAGAGCGTTGAGCAAGCATATCAACACAAAAATATTGGCGCCATAGCACTCGAAGATGGGCGCGTAGTGGGCGTGTTACCTAGTATAGAAATGCGTAGGCCTCTGCTACGGCCGTTCATTTGTGCACTTCCTTATTGCGATCTAGGATTTGTCTTGGCAAATGACAGCGCAATAGAAGATAAGCTATTAGCTTTTATGCGTGAACATTTAGCGCATATAAATGGCCGGTCTCTGGCGCTTAGAGACTATATAGATGAGCCTGCTTCTGATACTCAAATGGAAGGCCAAAAAGTCCGCATGCTGCTACCTTTGCCCTCGAGCAGTGACGAACTACTAAGTGGATTTAAATCAAAGTTACGCAGCCAAATCCGTAAGTCAGAAAAGAATGGCTTACGTTATGAAATTCATAGAAATGGTTCAGGGTTAAATGATTTTTACCACATTTTTGCAATAAATATGCGCAAGTTAGGATCACCGGTGCACAGCAAAAAGTGGTTTGAGCATATATTTGAAAACTATAAAGAAAACAGTATATTATCCGTGGTTTACAGTGAGAACGTCCCCGTAGGTGCTGGCATAACTTTGTCATCAGGAGGGGTCACTTGTATTCCTTGGGCATCGACGGTTGCAGAATATAATAGGCTCGCTCCCAACATGATGTTGTATTGGTCACTGTTAAAAGAAGCCTGTGATAATAATATGCAGTGGTTTGATTTTGGGCGCTCGACGTTTAACGAGGGTACCTATCGCTTTAAGGCGCAGTGGGGAGCAGCACCGCAATTGCTAAATTGGTATGATGCGGCAAGCGAATCTAGGCAAGACTTCACCAATCAGGAAAACGACGAGTGCGAAAACGCACCACAGGGTAAAATAAGGCCCATGGTTGAAAAAGTCTGGGCGAAATTACCTTTGAATGTAACGACCACTCTGGGTCCTAAAATTCGTAAACATATCAGTTTATAAGCGAGAGTATCCATTTGGTCATATCCATCTGGGGCCAAACAACAAAGAACATTAACAACAAGGCCTAACGATCTATGTGCGGTATTGCAGGGTTTACACAATTTAGTGGGTACATGGGTAACCAGCAAACCCTTAAGAAAATGGGTGACAGTATATATCACCGTGGCCCAGATGCCGGAGGTGAATACATAGACGATCACGTTGGTTTGGCGCACCGCCGCCTAGCCATAATTGACTTGTCAGAAGCGGGAGTGCAGCCCATGTATTCCCACGACAAGCGGTATATCATTGCCTTTAACGGGGAAATATATAACTTTCAGGAGCTGCGTGACGCGCTTTCCAAAGAAGGCTACCCATTTAAAACCCACACAGACACCGAAGTTATTCTCGCTTTATACGCGGCTCATGGTGAAAACATGCTTAGCATGCTAAATGGCATGTTCGCTTTCGCATTATGGGACACCACAACCAAGCGTTTGCTAGTTGCTCGGGATCGTATGGGCAAAAAACCGCTTTATTATCTTAAAACTGACAGCCAGTTTGCTTTTGCTTCTGAAATTAAAGCGTTGTTGACCCTTCCTGATGTATCAAGGGAAGTCAGGCTTGACGCAGTGCACGACTTCTTTGCTTACCAGTATGTGCCCGACCCGAAAACGATTTTTACCGATATTCATAAATTGCCCCCGGCTCACTACATGTGGGTATCGCAAGAAGGCATTCAGATTGAACAATATTGGGATGTTTCTTTTAAACAAACCAGTGATAAATCCCAAGTTGAGCTGACCAAAGCACTGTACGATTTAGCAGCAGAAAAAACCTGTTCACGCATGGTCAGTGATGTACCTTTAGGGGCATTTCTAAGTGGCGGAATCGACTCTAGCGGCGTGGTCGCTATGATGGCACTCAACAGCGCGACTCCCGTCAAAACCTGCTCAATTGGATTTGATGAAAAGCGATTCAATGAAACCGAGTTTGCGAAAATAGTCGCTGATAAATATAACACCGAACACCACGAATTTACCGTTCACCAGAATGTAAAAGATAACCTTGAAGAGATTGTTGGTTATTTCGATGAACCCTTTGCCGATCCATCCCTAGTACCTACCTATTTTGTTTCTCAATTAGCGCGCTCTCAAGTCACGGTAGCGATTGCCGGTGATGGGGGCGACGAAGTGTTCGCCGGCTATGAAAAATACACCACAGACGCACTAGAAAACAAATTACGTGAGCGTTTTCCTGAAGCCCTACGTAAAAAAGTGTTCCCTAAACTGGCAAATCTGTTTGCCAAAAGTGAGCACCCACTTTTTAGAAAAGCAAAGTCACTGCTGACAAGCTTAAGCCTAGACCCCGCCATGGGATTCTATATCACCAATTCGATGATTGATGATCGTCTTTGGCAGCGTTTGGCCACACCGGAGACGAAAACAAAACTAGGGGCTTATCATCCAAGCGAAGTGACTCTGGAAAATTATAATAAAGCCGATGGCAATGACCATCTATCGAAGATTCTGTACACCGACATGAAAACCTACTTACCAGGGGGGATTTTAGTCAAAGTCGATCGCATGAGTATGGCCCACTCATTAGAAGTACGTGCACCACTGCTAGATAAAGACGTGGTTGAATTTTCCGCAACCCTGCCGTCTGATTTAAAGTACCGAGATGGCGAGAAAAAGTTCATCCTAAAAGAAGCATTCAAGCCAGTGTTGCCAGACGATATCCTATATCGTAAGAAGATGGGCTTTTCCGTTCCCCTGGCCACCTGGCTTAGAGAAGAAATTAAAGAACTAACGGAAGACTACCTGTTCAGCAAGGCGCAAGGTATACAGCAATATTTTGATATGGATGTGGTTAAACAACTTTGGCAACAACACCAAGAAGAAAAAGCCGATCACAGTACCGTATTGTGGAGCATGTTAATGTTTCAAATGTGGTGGTTCCGCTATATTCAAGCAGAATACGAGGTTCAGTAGCTTTGCAGACAAGAATTTACTATCTTGATGTCCTAAGAGCACTGGCCATTATGATGGTGTTTACAGCCCATAGTGTTCTCAGTTTTGGAGCCCCGGCTAGTATCGCTGGGCTTCAGTTCGGTGGCGCTGGGGTAGACCTATTTTTTTTACTCTCAGGGTGGTTAATCGGCTCCCAGTTGTTTGCAGAAAAAACCAAATTTAAAAATATCGACATTAAACGCTTTTGGATAAGACGCTGGATGCGTACCTTGCCGGCCTATTACGTTGTACTTTTAGCTACAGTTGCACAATTAATGCTAACCAAGGACTCATTTAAGGATCCTCTTCCCTATTTTTTCTTCTTCCAAAACTATGACTACCCGCTAACTTACTTTTACATTAGTTGGTCACTAAGTGTTGAAGAACAATTTTATCTTGCAGTTGCTCCTCTCTTGGTTCTAATCTTTAAATGCAAAGTACCTTATCAATCTTTTGCTCTTATTATCTTGTTACTAACGCCTTCTTTGTTTAGATATTTAGGGTGGTTTGACACCGTAGTTGAAACGCATGTTCGCTGGGACTGTTGCTTAATGGGTGTGTTTCTAGCCCATACCTCCTATTACCACCCTAAGCTATGGGCAACAGCCACTAAGTTAAAAAATCCTTTCGCTATAATCGGTTCGCTTAGCCTTGTGATGTTCTTTTATTATCGCTGGTTTCCACCGTCCAATGATTACGCTGACCCAAGTTTTTTATTACTTGCATTAGTGTTTGGAAGCTTAGTTTTCTTTGCCGTAAACACACCTGTATTCACGAAACCATTTGGTTACAGATTGATTATGCATATTTCTACGCGATCATACTCCATATACTTGCTTCACCCAGAGGCCTTAGCATTGTGCCGCAAGTTTGCCGCAGATATGGGATTTATTGTGCATTTCACAGCGGCATTACTCATTACACTAATAATAGCTGAAATTTTATTCCGATTTATCGAAATCCCTTTTATTAAATTACGAAGCAAATTTACTTTTTCAGCTAAAAGAGAAAACTATGCCGCTTAAAATTCTTCACCTTACTTATGATATGCGTATTGGCGGCACCGAGCAGGTTATTAAAAATCTTATTTTAGGCACTGACGCTTCACGTTTCACTATGTCGGTTTTATGTATCGAATCCCCTCTAGGTCCGTTTGCTGAAGACTTAATCAATCAGGATATTCACATTGAAGCCCTAAGCCGCAAACCCGGCTTTGATGCCAGCCTGATAAGTCAAATACGTCAACACATCAAAGAGCACAAGATTGATATTATCCATTGTCACCAATATACCCCGTACGTTTATGGTGCATTAGGTGCGCTAATGACCCCAGCGAAAGTGATTTTCACCGAACATGGTCGCTTTTATCCTGATTCGACCACTTGGAAGCGTAAGGTAATTAACCCCCTCTTGCACCGATTCACTCATGCAACGACGGCGATATCAGCGGCAACACGAGACGCTCTGGTAGAATTCGAGTTTATCCCCAAACGCGATATTGAAGTGATATATAACGGCATTATCGGCGTTGAACCGGAACCGTCGCAATTAGAAAGCTTGAAACAACAATATCCCATAGCAGAGCAATGCACTCTCTTCGGCACGATTGCGCGACTAGACCCAATAAAAAACCACAGCATGATGCTGCGTGCATTCAAGCGCGTTATTGATGCAGGCGTAGATGCCAACTTGATGATTGTAGGCGATGGGGAAGAGCGAGCAAATACTGAAGCGCTGATAAACGAACTTGATTTATCCCAACACGTATTCATGACTGGATATGAGCCAAAGCCGCATGCTCACTTGGCATTAATGGATATTTATTTACTGCCATCACTAAGTGAAGGCACCTCCATGACCCTGCTAGAAGCCATGTATTTGGGTAAGCCTTGTATTGTGACTCACGCAGGCGGCAATCCAGAAATCGTAATACACAATGAAACAGGGTTCGTCACGCCAAATGACGACGAACAGGCATTTGCCGATGCAATGATAACGCTTGCACAAAACAAACCACTACAAGAAGCATTTGGCCGCGCGTCTAAAGAGCAGTTTATTAATACGTTTGATATTAACAATATGACAATAACTTACGAAGCTTTATATAAAAAGTTATGCCCTTATCCTAGAGCTTAAAATAAACTTTATTGTTATTTAAAGGAATATATAGACACTGAACCGCCCCTGATAGTCATATTAATCAGCACTCACCCTATTATGAGTTCTCGTATTAAACCTATCTTGTTGGTTATCCAGTGATTTTTCAATACGTGTTGAATGAAGTTTGCATTCGATACATAAGAGCAAAAAAACAATGAAACTTTTCTATTTCGAAGCCCCTGAGGGGAACGTAGGTGACGACCTCAATAAGTGGTTATGGCCAAAAATTCTAGGCGAAAAGCTAGATCAGGATGACAGCCACCTTTTAATCGGTATTGGAACACTTCTAAACCACAAAATACCTTTAGCGAAAAAATACACAGTACTGACATCCGGAGTAGGCTACGGCCACTTGCCAAACTTACGTCATGGCGAATGGGATTTTGTCGGTTTGCGCGGGCCTTTGAGCAAGGAAAAAATGGACGTGGCTAGTAATATTCCGCTACTAGATGGTGCATATTTACTGCCTCTCTATTTACAAGTACCAAAGCTCTCAAAGCACAAGTTCGGGTATATTCCTCATGTAGATAGTATCACTAATGGCGTATGGGAAGATGTTGCAAAAGCGGGTGATTTTAAATTGCTTGATCCTAGATGGCCTGTGGAAAAGTTTATAAATGAACTACTAAGTTGCGAAAAAGTTGTCACAGAGGCTATGCACGGAGCCATTATGGCTGATGCTTATGGTGTCCCTTGGCAACCCACTAAAGCGTACGACTACATTAATGATTTTAAATGGCAAGATTGGGCTAAATCGCTGAACATGGAAGTAAAATTAAATATCATCAAGCCTACGTGGAAAGGGGATCAAGGTGAACCAATAAAGCGAGTGCTAATTAACAATGTAAAGCGAGGACTTCAATACAGTGGTATTTATTCCAAAAATTGGACGCCTGTATTGCCTAGAACAAGTAGTGCTAGCCATATTAAACATGTCGCAGAACAAATCCATTTCAATGCATCTAATTTAGAATTCTATCTTTCTGATGATAAATTACGTAAAGAAAAAACAGACTTACTAATCGACCACATTGAGAAAAAGTTCGACATCTCGTTAAAAGGACAATTGCAAACTATAACAAGTGCAGAAAAGATACTGGCTCCGTAATGCCCCTTAAACGAAAATATTAAACGCCAGTAATAAGTTACACCGACAATTGTGTGGATATAAAATGAATCATGCTGAACAAAGTATACCTCTAATTAGTGTTGTTATTCCTGCTTATAACGCCGAAAGTTATATTCAATCAACTCTCGATAGTGTATTCAATCAAACTTATCAGAATATTGAGGTCATCGTCGTAGACGATGGTTCAAACGATAGCACACAGTCGATTTTAAACGCCTACCCACACAATGTAGTAGTAATAAAAACTGAAAATAAAGGGGTGTCTCACGCTAGAAACACAGGAATTGACGCAGCTAAAGGGGGTTGGATAGCATTTGTTGACTCGGACGATATATGGCTTCCCACAAAGCTAGAAGAACAAATTATATCTATAGGTGAATGCCAGTGGTCTCACTGCGACTCAGTGTATATAGGCGAAAATCAAAGTGGAGATGTCAAACGTTCAGACTACAGCCATATTCCCAGAGGAAATGTATTTGAAGAATTAATCGTAGAGAACTTTATCACTACATCCTCCGTGTTGATTAAAAAATCTCTGCTCAACCAATATGGTAAATTTGATGAAACTCTGGCCTGCCTTGAAGACTGGAAACTGTGGATCGATATTGCTCACGAAAATCCGATAGCCTATTGTGACAAATCGCTTCTTGAATATCGCGTATACAGTGGCTCTACATCTCGAAAAGCAAGAAGTGTCATGCCCATTCATATTGAGCTGATAGATCAAATATTTAAAGCATTGCCTTCAAGTACGCACTACAAGAAACTGAAGAACAAAGCCAAAATTAAATCACTTACCATATGTTCTTATATCGCAGAGGAAGCTCAGGACTATCGTTTTTCATTGTACTGTTCGTACAAAGCTTGGACTGAAGCCCCTCTTAGCAAAACGACGTTGCGTAGACTTATTGCCAGCACAATTAATCAACTTGTGGACAAACCCAAATAGTGTGTATGTGCTTTAATGGTATAGTGCTGGCTGTCGTTACATCTTGACTTATGTATAGAAATTCCTTCGTCCTAGTTTAACGGGAATTTCTACTTAAAACCGCTCCAACTTTCTGAGGGATTATGGTGGAAAAATTATCTTTTTATAAATCCAGAGAACATCGAAATAAGCCATTTCTGATAAGACTCAATTGCTGAAACACGTCTAAATAAAAGCATAGTAATAACAAGAAGAAAGATAAAAAATATGATATACAGAAAACCATTCAATATAAGATTAAGATAAGCATTTTCAAAGACTATTTTTATATCCACGGTCAAAAAGAAAGTAGACACTAATAATAGTGGAAAATTAGTTATAAATAGCGACCAAAAATCAAATTCAAAATATCTGGTTATATAAAACAACAAGAATAAAGTCGATAGAATATTAGAAATAATATTTAATATTATGAATTTTTCAATATTTCCGTCTCCTACTAAAACATATATAAACCCAATCGTGAAAATGAATGATATAGTATCAAAGTAGAATAAAAATCGTACTTTCCCTAAACTAACAAGGGCTTCTCTTAAAATGGACGCAAGCGCCATATTTAAAATCAAAATTGATAACATCCCAACGATATCAGCAAATTTATACCATTTTTCGTTAAACAATACTTGAACTAGCTCCCTATCGAACAATGTCATAGCGACACAAATTGGCCCTATAACGAGTAATAAGGTCGTTATGCATTTGATGATCTGCTCATTTAAATGTTGACTATTGTTTCGAACTTTAGAGAAACTTGCGAGCAACGGCTCCACTAGAGGTCTAATAATTTCTCTACTAGGTGTTGTAGATAAATTTTTCATCATGGTGAACCCACCTAATACTTCAACACCGTATAACTTAGATATAAAAGCGGTATCAAACTCAGAGCGACCATAACCCACAAGTGCGCGAAGTAATACCCACTTAGAAAATGCCCACTGCTCTGTAAATTTTTTTAAAGTTAGTTTTGGCTGATAAGAAACAATTAAATATGACATAACCAGCTTAACGAGATAACTAAATACTACCCCAAAAATCATAGCCCAATAGCTTTTCAGCACGAAGGCTAACGTCATAGTAAAAATGAAGCTCAGAACCTTATCGTAAATGGCTAATGTTAAAAAAGGTTTATAATCTAAGTTTCGTTTTAAAATAAGCATTTTAGGGTTATTTAGAGCACTCAAGGGTAAAACTAAAGCTATAATCTGAAGTACTACTGTTAGCTGAGGTAACTCATAGAAGCTAGCAACAAAAGGCGATGCTAGAATTAATACTATAGCTAATAATGATTTTAAAATGATACCAAGTGTCCACGAGGTATTTAAATCATTATCGTCTACAACCTCTTTATGAACTATATATTGTTGCGCGCCAGTTTCAGAGAGAATATCGCACAAGAAAACCAGTAAAGTAGCAATTGAAACTATCCCAAAATCTTCTGGGGTGAGAATACGCGCAAGTATCAGAAAGCTAAAAATGCCTATACCTCTCTGCACAAGTCGTATTGCAATGATAAAAAATGAACTCTTAATTAACTTGTTAGCAAAAGACATTACGTATTATCTCTAAAGAATTACTTCAACGACTGAAATTTATAACTTCTTAGGCTAATCTACTAGAAGCTTACAAACCAAACGCTATATTTATAAAGCGCGAAAATTACAATAAATTACATATATTACTATTATTCTCTTTCACCAAATTTGCTAAAAAGAGCGAATTTGATTGCATGCTTTTCTTGCTCCAGCTCAAATCACTGGATGTTATTTCGATAAGTTCATCAAGTGAATAAGAATTGTTAAAAGGATCCACACTCCAATCTTTGACGAAGCTGGAAACTTTATCAATTTTAGGGTTTATAACAAAGTGAGGTACAGCGAATGCCATAGCGGTTACCACGCCATGAAGGCTAGTTCCAATAAAGCAATTCGCCCTCATTATCGTGAACATAATTTCCCAGACCGTCAGTTCACTCAATAATAATGTGTTTTGAGGAAATAAATTATGCAGCTTACGCAAGAAAATTAAGTCATCATGACTAGAAGCATAACCAATCGGTAATAAAATAACTTTTTGTCTCTTAGCTTCGCTTATCTTTATTATGGTCTCTGCTACTACTTCAACGTTCAGTCCGACCTTATGAGGGGAAGCTTGAAAGCATAAGTAATTATCTTCACACGCAGCTTTAACTCGTTCAGATACTTTATCGGTTAACTCTTCTTCAGTTAAAAGCGCAGGTATTAGTAAAACAGAATCTGGATATAGTTTAACATTGCCAACTTCCTTGGATACATCGGATAAAGTTCTATTATCTCGCACCGAAAAATAGTCCGCTGAGCGCAGTCGCGCAGCAACAAGCTCTTTAACCCTTGGAGGTAGTGTCGAGATTCCACCACCCACAGTACTGTAAGCTATCTTTATATTGTTTGAAAATTCTCTCTTCGGTGGTATGTATGGGAACTCCCATCTAGTTCCATAAAAGCGTTTGGTTACAACAGAAAGATAACGGCGAAACAGAAATCGAGCACTATCAAGAACTTTATAAGCTATTGGAGTTTTTTGTACATGCATCAGCAGAGTTAGGTTAGATGCGCAAAGCACCTCTCCCCCCACTACTACCAGTAGAGAGCCAGCAGGAGCACTAGACGTAATGTCATTCATTTTCTCAGTTTGAGGGCAATCGTACTGCGATAAATCAGAATTACCAATGGATACGTACTTAATTGAATAGTCGTGTAAAATATTAGGATAATACTTTTCGATGAACATATTAAAAATAACAGGCATCAAATTATCGCCATAGTTATATCTATCATATGCACCATACAAAATAAGGAATTTTTTCATTTAGCTACTAGGTTATGCTTATATATCGTTGTGAATAGCCTATAACAAAATGGAGTCATAATATAGTTACACAACACTAGGTGAGAAATTATTATTTACGTGGGTATATGGAGGCTCTGATATGTATGCTTTACTCCCAAAAAGAGAGTATAAATTAACGACAACCCTATATCGTCAAATAACTTGTTGAACTTTTTTCAATTGCTCAAAAACACACTCTTTTTCTCGCGACTGTTAAAAATGAACTACCAGCCGATTCTATGAATTTATTTCCAATACAAACTAATCTAGGAACCAAACTGAAGTTGCGAGAACAGCCGCCTTAACAAATAACTTACTTTGTAGTATATATTTTTTAAAATGAGATTAATGATACTATTTTTAATGGGCTTAATAGTCGTTTTATTAACAATGTCTATATATGAATTAGCCACATATTCTAACTTTTGACTTAAGATATTACTTTCAACAAATAGCTTAATTTCATCAAAATACTCTTCTGAAAACCATCGTTCGTGCTCTTCAATCGACGGAATAGTAAGTCCTCTTTCTGAAAAGTAACTTTTCGCATAAGCGTGTTCATCTATCGCAAATGGAATTTGATTATAAATATATTTTTGCGCTTTTGTAGGCGGCTTTAAGTTATGCGCAAAATTATCCCCCTTTGTATCAAACGCAGCCTTGCATAATTGTAAATAATTTCGCTGCTTGACGGCGCTCCATTGTTCCAATATATATCCATTTAACTTGTACCTATCATCATCCAACTTTTCTAGAGTAAACTGAAGACCGTTTTTAGCTAATATTTTTTGCAAAAAAATCCGCTTAGTCTCAATATTCTCTAAATCAACGAGAAGCTTAATAGGGTGTGGGAATGGTTTAACAGAAATAGATTGAAGCAGCGGAGGTATATACTCAATATGACCAATCCATAGGATAAAACCTTCCTTTTTGTAATGATTAGTTTTTTCAACGCTATATTTTAAATAGTGATCAATTTCAAATACTTCACTAGCAAAGGGTGATAGTAGTTCCCCAAGCCGAAGGTTGTGGACAGCTATAGAGTCGAAGCAGGCTACCTTAACCTTGTCGCGGATGAGTATTTCTGGACGATAAAAGTGATCAACAGGTATATATATGAGTTTTACGTTACTTTTTTTTAACTTAATGATCCAGTCAAGTGGTGGCATCAATTTTATAATAAAAATAACATCTGTCTCGACATTAGCGTGGAAAGAATCAAAGTATATTATTTCATGATTTTTTACTAAAAAATCCGCAATGTCTTTCCCAACCCAATCAGTCGACGGTAAACCAACCATAGGCCCAAATGCAATTTTCAAAATAAGTTTCCTACCTTAACAAATTAAGTATGAAGCGTTCGTCCTGATTAAACTTTGTTCTACTACCAGAATGAAAATAATCCATACCATGTAATGCATTTATTTTAACGTCTACATCTTCTGCTTGTTCGTTTGAATCTCTATCAAATCGAGTTATTTCTCTCGATAGAATTTCAGTTGCTTTTAAGCAAGTATGATTATTCAGCACATACTGTCGTGGTGCAAACTGATCATAGGTTTCGATCATATTATGCAAGTTTTCAGGAAGGCGTGATTCAGAAGAAAAATCGCCTGTATCTCTATTGATATAGGGGTATTTGTCGCCATAATTAAAGCCTTCTCGCAATATACAGGGCACATTGCAGAACATCCCTTCAATAATAGACCTATTGAGTCCCTCAAATCGAGACCAGAGTAAATTAACTTTTGCACGTTGCAGCAGGCAGCTCACCTCTTCCGGCTCTATCCACTCATAAAAAGTTAATATGTCTAGTACCCCCATCCTTTGGGCCAACAATTGCACCTGTGACATCGTCATATCTCCTGGGTAACCTACCAGAGAAACCGTTAAATTAGGACGTACTTTTTTGAGTTGCTTAAGAGCTTTAAATATAAAATAGTGACGCTTAAAGCTAGCCCAAGCAGATATAACAATGATGTCAATATCCCTTTTCTTTTCAATGTCATAATGAAATTTTCGATGGTCAACCCACCAATTAGAACTTAATTTCACAGCTTTTAGTCCGGTAGATATTGCATTGATAAACGCTGAGTCTCGAGACTCGTAAGACATTACGAAAACAGGCTCATTTAAGGTTGCGTAGGCTAATATTCCAGGATCGCAAGTTCCGGCCCAACTAGGCTCTAATACAATATGGTAATTTTTCGCAACCTCCTGCATATCAAACAATTTAAACATGAGTGGAAAATAGTAACTGTATTTAATTAACAAAATCCCCTTTCTAGCCAGGCTTTTTCTTCGTAAAACAATACATACACCCACGAATAACTCAGCGGGATCAGCAAAAAAATGCTTTGTATTTTCCAACGGTACCACTTGTGATACCAATTGCGCCAGCAAGCGTGCCTTGAAATCCGAATTCGGATTGGAAAACATTTTCTTCGCAATATAAATAACAGACCCCTTGCTCCCAGCCCAGCCTGAGCGATACAACTTAGATAATGTCTCAATGGACAGCAGATATTTTTTCTGCTGATAATTTAATAAAAACTTAACGAGTAGAAAAAAAGTAAGAGGAAACTTAATAAATTGATAATCATATTTCAGCACTTCAAAGAACTTAGTCTTTATCTCGTACCTAAAAAATAGCCTAATTGAATTAAACATAACTTAAAAACACTGCCTCTACGTGAAATATGAAAATAGCAAACCTAACATTGTGCATTTATCGTGTTTGTAAAGTATCGCCCCAAAAAATTTATTCGCGAGTAAAAATACTACCTCGTCTTCATTACTTATTGGCTCATTATGATCTTACTTTTATAACTCGAGCAGGATTGCCCGCCACGATGGCATTTTCCGGTATATCATCTATCACCACTGAACCAGCCCCCACTACGCAGTTAGCACCGATATTAGCCATAATCATAGCGCCATTGCCAACCCAGCAATTTTGACCAATGACAATTTTTTCAAAAGTCCCACCTTGTTCTTTTATAGGAACGTCTAAATCACTAAAATCATGCTGCCCTTTGCCGCTCATGACATGAACACTACTCCCAATAAGAGAGTTATTACCTATTTTACAGCGTCCTATATTAGATTGCGGCCCAATATAGACTCCACTCCCTACCTCCGTATCTTGCTGCGAAAATAGTACTAAAAAAGAGATAACGGCGTCTGGGCTACAATGTGTAAGAGCAAATCGGTAAAAACCGGCTCTCAAGTATACGCTAGATTTTCCAGGTAAGAGGCTCAAAAATTGGCTACAACTGGTCAGTGCAACGTCCTCTCCTATTAAGGGACGAATAATAAAATAAATAAGCGTAACCGGTAGTATTAATAATGCGCTCAGAATAAACACCAGAGACTTAACTACCTTCTTCATAGTTCTCCTCAATCTCAGGTAAATACTCAAGTAATGGGCTAAGTTGCCCCTCCCAAGAATATTCATTTATAACTAACTTAAGCGCATTTCGGCCCAGCAACTCAGCTTCCTGCTTATTTTCCAATAAATAAATAACGCTATCAATAAATTCTCGGGCGTCTGTAGCGAGACAGATATGCTCCCCCCCTGCGCAATTAATACCTTCCGCCCCCATCGGTGTGGCAACAACAGGAAGTGCGCAGGAGAATGCTTGAAGCACTTTGTTTTGTACGCCACGAGCAAGACGAAATGGCGCAACAAAAACATTAGCCATTTGATAATAAGGTAAAATATCATCAACAAACCCAGTGACCTCTATCCCTGGCACGGATTCCAGTTCAGTTACCTCTTTACTAGGGTTCATCCCTGCAATAATAAAACGAGCATCAGGATACTTTAAAAGAATGGCTGTCCAACAATTCTCAACAAACCAAATTACTGCATCGACATTTGGCTTATAGTCCATTACGCCAGTAAAAAGGAGCACTTGCGATGAGTCTGGTGATTTTGAAGAAGGCGGATAGAAACTCTCGGTATCTAACCCATTCCCTAATACTTTTACCTTATCACTGGAAATTACCTGTTTACTGAATAACTCTACTTCTGCCTTAGCAATCAAATAACAAACATCAAAACGTTCAGATATTTCACGTTCATATTGCGCAACAATTCTATGCTCACGAAGATAAACCCAGGACATAGGGAATCCGCTGCTTCTAGCGTACTGTCGCCATTTATCCGAATCAACATCCATAAAATCCATAATTAGGAGTGGCTTCTTCTCAAACGCCTGAATAGTTGGATTGCACAAAATATACTCAGCCATAGAAGACGCAGTACAGACGATGGCATCAACCACGTTATGTGATAGAAAATTGTTTAATGCGTTTTGCATTGTCACTAAATAGAAGTTCGCCATGCTCATGGCTCGACCTGAAAACAGCCCCGTAAACATTCGCCAAGACTTGTTGTTATTTTTAAATGATAACGCGGAGCGGCAAACGGTGCTTTCTAACGAGGAAAAATATTCTAGTTCATCATCTGAATCGTAAGGCGAGAATAAGTGTAGCTCATGCCCCTTAGATGCTAGAAATTTGAGTTGATTATAGGTGCGAATTTTTTCCCCTTTGTTAGCGGGAAAAGGAACACGATGCGATAGAACAACAATTTTCATAATCAGCGATTTTAACTTCTTGCTTTATAATAGTTTTACAGCGAGAACATTCGCTCATTCTCGTCGAGTTATACCCTCTTCAACTTTATTTTGCGTCAGAGTTCTTTTGTTCAACATTCTCTCATAAGCAATGCTATATCCCAAAAACTTTAACAATATACTGCTCTATTTAACATGAGCTTGCGTGGCCTATTAAAAATATAATTGGCTCTATCGTTAACACTTTGAAATTATTTTCCTCGAATTTTATAGACTCGAACGACAGGAGCCGCTTCGTACTGACTTTGATACTTGTCTTCACGAGAATATACGACATAAAGTAACCCTGTATCCTTGTGGTAATCAGCACCTATGATATATGAGCTAGTGTTAACTGTGTCGAAAAAACCGAACTGGTATGGTCGAGGTTGATACGGCTGCTTTTCTCCTGCTTTTACAGAGACAAAATCAGCGACATCAAATAACCAAAAATAATTATAGTTGTCCTCTGCTTTAACCGAACAGGGGCCACCACATTCCCTGCCATTATCTTGGGTTATTTTGTATCCAATACCAGAGTTATGTCCCCCTGATTTACCAACCACAAGATAGCTAGAGGTATTTGGAATAATGAAGCCGTAATGCGCTGCTGACAACTCGGTCCAAATGTTGTTCTTTAGTGACTTATTGTATTGGTCTGGGGCGATAGGTTGCTTAAGGCTAAAGTCCATTAAACCGTTTGTTAATATTAACCCTGATTCTTCTGCCCCATTTAGCACCCCAAAAAATTGTGCTGAAAAGGCACTTGGCCCAATACTCAGACGCGAGTTAATCGCTAGTGTACTGGCGTTGCCAACAAGGTATTCAGAGCCCAGTGCTTTCTGCCAAACCTTAGGGATCTCACTGATCCAACCGGCGGCATGCGCAGCCCCCTGTAACTGAAAAAAACCGTCAATTTTACTACTAACCAGTTGATCCGCATCCCTGACAATCAGAGTCGTATCGCGAACATTCGCGTCGGCATCGTAAAATTCCATACCATTCACGATTAACTGATGTTCAATTTCTTTCATACCGGTAATTCGGTCTATCTTTTGGGGATTACCTGAGCTAGCTCTAGAAATGACCGAACTAAAAGGCTGTTTGAATGTTGCAAAATTCCACTCGGATATCGTTTTAGACTTGCTTAATACAGGGATCGCTAACTCGGCAATTGCTTGGTGATGCGCGTGACCAACAATAAAAAACGAATCTTGATTCTGGCGCAAGGTAAACACACCTTGCGAAAATGCAATTCTAGACTCACCTTTTGTAGATAATGGGATCCTGAAGCCACCCACATACTCAACCGTTTCTTGGTTAAGTGTAAATAATGGCAATTTCGGGGCGTCTTGTGCATGGTTTTGCAAAGCAACAAACAACATAACGCTGATGAGGTAAATCTTACCTACCAAGTTTTTTAACAATCCATTCATTTAGAAACCATTTAATGTCAAGATACATTAGCTAGAGTATATCAGTACTTTATGCCCGAAAATTAAACTGAATGCCATGCCAAAGCATATATTCATAACTCAATTTTGTTAGCCAGGTAAAAAATGATCAGTGTCTTACTCTTTATAAGCAGTTTTATCAGTAGCTTTATCTTATCATTTCGTCACGCTGCTATTTTTGGGTTTGTTCTCTACCAAGTTATCTACTTTTTTAATCCGCAAAACCGTTGGTGGGGCTCTAGCGTGCCTGACTTAGGCTATTCGTTTTTCTCAGTTGCATTTATGGGCGTTATTTTGCTGCTCAATTGGTCCGAGGGCAAAAAGAATAAACTATCGCAACTTCCTTCTTTCCGTTGGTTCTATTTTTTCACCCTTGTTTATAGCGCTGTATACGTTTGGTCAATACTCCCAAGTTATCACATGGACGCGGTCATTCCGTTAATTAAAGGAGCTATCATCTTGAGTATCGCTTTCAAGTTGTGTACTACATATAAAGCAATAGATTACATGCTTTACGGGTACGTGATAGGTTCGGCTTATTTAGGATACTATATCTTCCAAGTTGGGCGTAACTCTGGGGACCGCGTGGAGGGTATCGGAATGGTCGACTCTCCTGACGCAAATGGCGTTGCAGCTGCATTAGCACCTGCAGCTGTAGCTTGTCTGTTTTACTTTTGGCGTAATACCCTAATAAAGTTCAAACTCCCATTCGTTGTCGCTGGCGCATTTATTGTAAACGCATTAGCACTCATAAATAGTCGTGGCGCTATGCTAGGCGTTGCCGCAGGAGGCGCTTACTTCATGTGGCGACTATTTTTTGCTCCAGTTCAACGCAAGTACCAAAAATTAACCGTCATATTCATCGTGCTGGCGGGTTTGTCTAGCTTAATTTATGTGGTTGACCAAAGTACAATAGAGAGAATATATTCGATTTCTCAAGAGTCCACTGTAGATGAAAGCAGAGAAACAGGGGCTACTCGTATGGTATTCTGGGCTGCTGCTTGGGACATGGCGAAAGACAATCCTTTAGGTTTAGGGCGCGGCGGTTTCGAAATTAATGCTCCTTTATATATTCCAAGTCATGTTGATACAGGGAGAAGTCGAAACAGAGCTGTCCACTCATCTTGGTTTGAAGCTCTGTCTGAAGCAGGATACTTAGGCTTTTTTACGTTCGTTATGATCGTTATTACAAGCTTTGTTATGCTCAAGAAAGCCAAAGCTGAACTTGTTGCACCAGAATTTTTGAACGACTACTTTAAAGTAGTGTGTATTGAATCGATGTTAATCTCTTACCTTGTTGCGATGACGTTCTTAAATCGAATGCGATCAGAAATCTTTCTATGGAGCATTCTATTTATTGCTTGCGCCTACAACATTTACTATCTGCGCAAACTTCATCTAACGCAGAAACAATAAGTATCGACACAATTAATGAGACTGGTTGGTTTTTGTCTTACCTTTATTGTTTATAGCTAGAGCCAATCGCGACAAAAATTCAATGTTTGGAGTGAGTACAACCTATGGTGTCGTTATCTAAAATCTATCTTTTGAGAATCATTTTAAAGCTACGTAAAAAAGTATGTCGCCGACTCTATAGCAATATGTTTGCGTTAGTAATACTCAGTCCATTTACCGTCTTTGCACAAGATATATCATCAAGCCAAACCATTATTCCTGCACATGATGTTTCGACACTATATCAAGCATTGCAAACAGCCAATGCTAATGGCCAAACAGATATACAATTATCCCCAGGCATTTACCGCCTAACCTCAACACTTGTTATTTCTGCTCCAAGTATTCGCTTAATTGGGGATTCTACAGATCCCAGCCTCATAAGATTTGTAGGGAGAGGCATGCGCTCGCTTAGCCAGGTAGAGAATCTTATTACTGTACGGGCGAAACATTTTTCTCTGGACGGCATAACGCTGACAGATGCTGGAAATCATTTAATACAGATATCAGGCGAAAGCGGAGCAGATTTTCCTGTCATAAAAAACTGCGTGCTTCAAGATAGCTTCCAACAGCTTTTAAAGGTTTCTTCTAGTGATCATTCTTCGAATACGAGTGATTACGGCACGGTACAAAACTGTGAGTTTAAATATACCCAAGGCATAGGGCCCAATTTTTATATCGGTGGAATAGATGCTCATGGTGCTAGGGGTTGGAATGTCTTGAACAACGTATTTAGAGATATCGCCAGTCCTGACAATAGGCCAGCAGAATTCGCTATTCACTTTTGGAATGGGGCCTCAAATAATGTTGTTGAAGGAAACACGATTATTGATTGCGACCGAGGTATTGGTTTCGGGCTAAAAGGTAAACCCGCATCAGCCGGCGCAATAATTAATAATTTAATCGTTCATCACGATAATAATGACCCCGGCGCAGATGTTGGGATTATACTTGAACAGTCACCCAAGACGCAGATTTTGGATAACAGAGTGTATTTAGCCCATAACTATCCAAATGCCATCGAATATCGATTTAGTGAAACAACGGAAGCAGCAATAATTGATAATACGACTAATAAGCCTATTCGAAAGCGAGATGGCGCAACAGCTTCACTCATAGGTAACAAAAGAGAAAAAGAACTAACCAATCTAGTTTCACCAGACGAATTACTTTTAATCTCTTCAAGTGAATAAACTGGCGACAAGTTTTCTTCTTTTTCAAAGAATACAGTCTAACGGAGAGAATATAGCCTAACGGAAAGTAGTCGTCGCTCGAGTGTAAGCGAGTTGCCATTCAAGTAGATAAACCTTTGTAAGGCGTACGTCGCTGAAATACTCATCGACAGCCTGACAATTAAATGCGCCTTGATTATCCCCTTTAGATTGTCGCTGAGTGGTTAATTATTTATTGGGACTGGTATTACTCAGGAAACATCTGATTAATAGTCGAAAACTCATTCGTCAGCATCTCTAGGAACAGCCGTTTATCTTTTTCAAGCGCACTGTATTCACTCTCCATAGACAGCATGACTAATCCACTCCCCTTGTGCTGACCCAGCATGACTTTATAAATTTCATAAAGTTTCGCGGTATTTTTGTTACTCAACACCTTTCCATCCACCATATACCAGTACCCAAGTAAGCGGACGTTTCGGGAGTTAACGATTTGATTAATTTCGATTTTGAAATCATTAGGCCCATTGACAGAATAGCTGGATTCTAATGTCCAGAAGTCTTCCAAGTACATACGATTAGCATAGCTGACAAGCTCGCCATGCCCTTTTGGATACCATACAACAGACAGGTCTATCTTTTTAGATTCATAACTAAAGTTTGTTTGATACTGGTCATAATAATCCACAAATTCCGGTTGCCAAGCTTTGGAGGCGGGCTTTGCAGGTAATATTGAAGCATTCAGTTTCCGTGGCGTCGTACTTGCTGATAATTGTCCTTGAATGACTTGATACCAGATGAAAAGGACAATCGTGAGCAAAGCTAACACCCCACATGCCTTCACGTAACCGGTGAGTAGAGTTTGTTCTGTAGGTACGAATTTAGGGTCCGCCACTATGTCTGAGGACTTTTCACGAATGAGCTCACCTAAACCAATTAAGCATATAATAACTAGGCTAAAAAAGACCCAACCATAAATAAGGTGATCAGCTCCAACGGCGTGCTCCATATTGGTCAAGTGACCTGTCAATATGATACCGAAAACACGAATAGCATTTGCAATAATGGGAAATATAATCGCGATAATGACGAAAGAGATTCGTCGAATGCGCGACTGCATATTCATATAGGCGTATAAACACCCAATAACAACCGACGCGATAAAAAAGCTAATACCTGAGCACGCTTCGGCTACTAAGAAACGTCCTTCTGGGATTTCAATATACAGGCCACTTCTGTATATGGGAACCTGAACCCATTGCAGCATCATTACCGAAAGGTCTGCAGTTACTTCCTGCAATACAGGGATGAGTTCTTCACCGATAGGAATACAAAAGAGTATAAAAAATAGCGGAAAAAGAATCTTTTTAGCTTGCGTATTTCCGAGTAAAAACCAAACACTTAACGGCAGGAATGTAAAAGTAGCTATGTGCATGAACAATTGCACACCACCTGATAACCCAACAGCGTATATACCTCCGCTACCAATGCACGGTATAAGCACCCAATAATTTGGTTCTATAGCAGATAAAGCAAGTTGCTCTCTTTTAAGATATATAAAATAAATACTGGCTGGTATAACAAACAAGCAATGATTAAATGTATCTGTAATTAGCCATATATCTACAGCGGTAACCACCCCCTGCCAAAAAGTAGCTAACCAAAGCAGTACAATGAGCAGTAAAGATACAATTCCCGTAAATGAATGACGCTCTTTTACGGCTTTGGTATTTCCATCATTCATTAGACAGACTCCGTCCTTCCCTATCTTTTATTTTGTAATGTTATAAACGTCTTTCATGGTGCCCCATGAAAAGTCGTTCAATAAACGCTCTAATTTTCCCTGCGTTTTATTTAAATTCACGTAGTGTCGGAATTTGGATTTAAGAGGAGCATTGACCATACGAGGTTGGTCAGCATCAATCTCCCACGGATGAAAATAAAAAGAATAGGGCTGCTTTTCTTTTTTAAGATAACCACTAATCAAAGATTTCGTTAATGTATAAGGATACAAGCGAAAGTAGCCTCCTCCGCCAATTGGAGTTTGGCGTCCCATCACTTTATGCGTAGGTATCGGAATCTCTATGATCCCTTCTTTTCGCATATAAGCAAACCGTGGCCAATCTGGCGTGCCATATAAATCATGCTTCACTGGATAAGTACTTGAACTGTATTGAAAGCCTAACTCTGCCAATACTTCAAATGCCCATTCATTATCATAACCAATTGAAAAACTGGGTGCGCGGTAACCTGTTAACGCCTCGCCAAGTAAATCTTCAAGATGATTTTTTGAGCGAGTCACGTCAGCGGTGAATTCTTCTTTAGTTTGCTCGGTTGCACGCCTGTGAGCGTACCCATGGCTGGCAACTTCGTGTCCCTGAGCATGTATCTCTTTAATCAATTCGGGATAGCGTTCAGCAACCCAGCCGAGGACAAAAAACGTTGATTTGACTTTGTGCTTAGCAAACATATCAAGCAAGGTACGCGTATTCTTGTCAACCCTGGGCTGATAGTCCTTCCATTGCTCTGGTGAAATAACTGACTCAAAGGCTGAAACATGAAAGAAATCTTCTACATCGACTGTCATAGCATTTAATACGCTATCCGACATGGTTATCTCCCTTTACCGAATAGCACGACTTCAACGGTACGGATTAAAATAAGAATATCGAGCATTAAACTTTGATGTTTAACGTAATACAAATCAAATTTTAACTTTTCCATTGAATCCTCAACACTGGCGCCATATGGGTAGTTTAACTGTGCCCAACCTGCCAAGCCTGGCTTCACATTATGCCTTTGATTATAATAAGGAATTTCGCGAATAAGCTGCTCGACAAACTGCGGGCGCTCTGGTCGCGGTCCGATAAAAGACATTTCACCACGAAAGACATTTAATAATTGGGGCAATTCGTCAATTCGGTACTTACGTATAAACTGGCCGACTTTCGTCACGCGATCATCATTCGTTGTCGCCCATTTGGCACCGTCTTTTTCTGCATCTGGACGCATACTTCTGAACTTTATAATGTTAAACAACTTGCCATTCAAACCAACTCGCTCTTGTTTATAAAAAACAGAAGCTTTGATCCCATTATTATCTTCAAAATAAATAATCAGTGCAGTAAGCAGCATAAATGGCCAAGTAAACATCAATACGACGAAAGCTAAAAGGCTATTCATTCCGTAATCGAGTGCATCTCGCAGGTAGTTTTGCGAATTAAAACCGTTGGAGTAAATAACCCAGCTAGGGTACATGAGATTAACCACAATCTGCCCGGTTTCGCGCTCCATGAAATCAAGCAAATCGGTGACTTCAACACCGCGAAGACGGCAATCAAAAAGTATTTCGACCGGTAGCGTTCCACGCCTTTGGTCACATGCGATCACGACTTCGTCAATATCATTGTCAGTAATAAAATTGCGGAAATTTTCATCAACTTTAACGTGAACTAATTTCTCGTTTTGAATTCCTTCTTCACGGTTATCGCCAGGAATAGGGATAAAACCTAAGAGCTCAAAGCCGAAGCGGTCTACCTCACGGCGCATACGCTTTTCAATAATAGACGCTCGTTCACCAGCTCCAATAACAACAATTTTAGTTTGGCCTAAGCCCAGAAGACCAAGCCGATTAATGAAATAGCGAAAAATAACTAAGGCAACGATGCACAAACCCGCTGCGATTGGCAGGAAGTACTGATGTAAATCGATATACCCTAGAACCGTGTTCCCCAAGATTTCCATAACGAAATACCCGAGAGCAACACTGACGAAAATTCGACGAATAATCCCGCGAAATGTCTCACGTAGTTTCGATTCGTAGAGCCCGACAGAAAGTGCCGAAACAATCACTAAAAACGTAAATAAACCAATGTAAAGTGATACATCTCCTACTTGCGGTGTAGATGACCCAGTGATTTCACTTACAATCCCCAAGGTTAAATACAAAATATACGCGACTACTGATGCTTCTAAAATCATCAGTATGTTAGAACGTCTTACTTCCTTTCGATTAACAAAACTCATTAATCTCTTTCCTCTATTCGTAACGACTTAATCATTTACTATTCTCAAATATAAATCAGTATCTGAGTCCGATTAACTTTTTATTATTGTTCATTATTTTATGTTTTGAAATAAGTCTAAATCTTGTTACATTGATGATCGATGAGTTCAACACACGGAGCTACAATTTACATGAAGACTAACAAAATAGCATTCTTCAATTTAGTATTTTTATCAATTCTAACCCTGGCAGGATGCTCAAGCAGTAATAGTAGCCTCCCTCAAGCTTCAACTTACCCTTCACTGACGACGTCAGTCGATAATTATAAGTATTTAATCGGTGCAGGTGACACACTGTCTATTTTCGTATGGCGTAACCCAGATATATCGGGTTCTTTTATCGTACGTCCTGACGGCAAAGTCACGACTTCGCTGGTAGAAGACATAGAAGTGACGGGAAAAACACCAACTGTACTGGCACGAGAGTTAGAAGAGTCATTAGGGAAGTATATTAACAGTCCGCGGGTAACAGTAAGCGTCACAGGTTTTGCTGGTCCCTTGAGTGAGCAGGTTCGCGTCATTGGAGAAGCCACCAACCCAAGTGCAATAAATTACACGCAACAAATGACATTACTTGATTTAATGATAGCTGTGGGTGGCTTAACTGAGTTTGCGGCGGGTGATAACGCAAAACTGGTTCGTACAATTGATGGTCAACAAAAAACCTTTGCCATAAACATCGAGTCGCTCATTCGTGACGGTGATATCGCGAAAAACATCGACATTCTTCCTGGTGACATCATTATCATTCCTGAAGCATGGTTCTAGGCTAAGCGCACTTATTAAGGATATGGACATTTAAATGCAAGATTTACAGAAAACGCTTGAGCTTTTGCTCGACTACCTTCGTGGAGTTTGGGTCAAAAAGCGCTACGTTATGATTTGCAGTTGGCTTATTTGCCCTATTGGATTTGTATATATTGCTTCTTTGCCTGACGTGTATCAGTCTCAGGCGCGTGTATACGTAGACACGCGCTCAGTATTACAACCTCTACTGAGAGGTCTCGCTGTTCAAACAAATCCCCAGCAAGAAATCTCCATGATGGTAAAGACTTTACTAAGTCGACCTAATTTAGAGGTGATTGCTCGGGAGTCTGATTTGGACGTAACGGCCCTCACGCCAGAAGACTATGAGGATATGATTTCTGATCTGTCTAGCAATATATCCTTGCGCTCAGCCGGACGAGACAATTTGTATACCATCGCCTATACCGACAGCGATCCGCAAATGGCTAAGACCGTCGTTCAAGAAACTTTAGATTTGTTTGTCGAAGGCGCGTTAGGCAGTTCAAGGAAAGATTCCGATTCAGCCAGCCGATTTATCGAAGAACAAATTACGGATTACGAGAATCGACTTTCATCAGCTGAACAACGCGTTGCCGATTTTCAACGTAAGTATTCGTCACTGCTACCAGAAAAAGGCAATTTTTATCAGAACTACACTGAGCTTAACGCTCAGTTAGAACAAACAATCCTTTCAATAAAAGAAACTGAACAGCAAATTAAAGCACTTTCTGGAGAACTGCGGGGGCCAAATTCGCAGGTGGATAGCTTTGCGGTTAAACCTTCAGATGCCGACTCAATTCTTACCACGCGGTACGATGCGAGGATCGAAAGCTTAGAAGAAAAACTCGATGAGCTTTCTTTGAAATACACTGATTTACACCCAGATGTAATAGAAACAACAAGCTTGCTAGAAGCCTTACAAAAATCTCGTCAAGAAGAAATAGATGAATATTTATCCAATACTTCTAACGAAGATCCAAGTAATTCTCTTGGTGGGCTTTCAAAAGAAATTCGTATCGAAGTATCTCGCTTACAAAGCCTTATCGCATCATTAAACGTGCGCAAAGACGATTTTGAAACGAAAATTGAAGAACTCAAACAAAAAATTGATCTTGTACCGCAAGTAGAAGCTGAATTTACCGCATTAAATCGAGACTATGGAATAACGAAACGTAAGTACGAAGAGTTGCTTTCTCGCCGTGAGTCCGCTGACTTAGCTCAAAAAGCAGATGTGTCTTCTGAAGATGTTCAATTCAGAGTCATAGACCCCCCACTAGCCCCTTTGGCACCGACCGGACCAAACAGGCTAATTGGGTATACCGCTGTGGTATTTGTAGGATTTGCAGCAGGACTAGGTATCGCTTTTTTGATTAGTCAACTTAATCCAATCTTAATTAGAGGAAGTCAACTAACGTCGCTAACATCCTACCCTGTACTCGGTGTTGTATCACATTTAAACGTTAAAGAGATACGCACCGTAAACAGAACTCGTATCTTAGTCTTTATGTTTTCTTCCGGCCTTATTTTGATGTTGTACGGCGCCTTAGTAGCAACCGAAATAATGAATATTGACGTATTATCAAGGGTATTAGCATGAATACTATAGAGCGCGCTTTATCCAAACAAAAACAAAATGAAAAAAACAAAGAAGCGAGTGCTTCAGAAAATTCTGCGTCCAAAAACGAAATATTTGGTTCTAATCAATCATCACCAGAGGTGCCTGAAGCAACGCCTAACGCTCCGACCACGACAGGAAATATAGAAATAGACCTGTTTAAAATGGAAGAGAAAGGATTCGTTTCGACCAGTGCGAAACGTCGATTGATAAATGAAGAATATCGCGCGATAAAACGCAAAATTATTGATAACGCGTTCGGGCCTCTTTCCAAATCATTGAACAACAGCAATATTATTATGGTGACCAGTTCTAGGCCGGGCGAAGGTAAAACATTTACCGCAGTCAACCTCGCATTAAGTATCGCTTTGGAACAAGATAAAACGGTTCTACTGGTCGATGCCGATGTGCTTAGGCCAAATGTTATGCGAACTTTGGAGCTGCAAAACCAACAAGGTCTAATGGAGTACTTGCTCGGTGAAAAATCCGATATTGCCCAAGTAATGTGCCAAACCAATGTACCAAATTTACGTATTATCCCAGCTGGTAAATCTCACCACCTATCTACCGAGTTGCTCGCAAGTGAAAAAATGTACGATGTCGTGCAGGAGTTTGCAAATCGATATCCAGATAGGATCGTGATTGTAGATACACCACCGTTACTGGGTATAAACGAAACTGCCATCTTAGCAAACTTAGCGGGGCAGGCAATTGTAGTTGCTGAAGAACAAGCCACTAAGATTTCTGATATTCAAGAAGCGGTTAGTCATCTGAATCCTGAAATGGCAATTGGGTTTGTGGTAAACAAAGGGCAAAAAATAAACCGTAAGGGAACGGGTTATGGTTATTACTACGCAGGAGCAAATTAGTGTCAGTTAATACCGCACCAATCATTCGAAACAAAGTCCTAATCGCAGTGGCGTTAGCCTGTGGAAGTGCAAGTTCAGTTGGTGCAGGAGAGATTAAAATTGCCCCTTCAATAACAACTTCGGGATATTACTACAAGACTGAAATTGGCGAAGAGCCGTCAGAGAATACCGAAGCGGTCTCTATTATTCCTAAGTTGGTTACTCTGTACAATGCAAGAGTCGCCAGTGCATCATTGGTGTTAGAAAATACTACAGTAGAGCAACGAAGCGATAGGCCTAACACTGATAAAAGTTTCACTGAGTTTCGCTATAACGCTTCGACACAGTTAATCGAGAATTCGCTAACCTTTTCGGTTAACGGGGATCATAGTTACCGTGCCATAGAAGCATCTGACACCATAATTGCAGACAAGGTTTTATCTAGCAGTGAGTTAACAAAAACGACAAGCGATGCAGCTCAGTTGAGCTTTATGATCCCAAATCCTAAATTTATTGGATTATCATTTCAGACTGGCTTTTCAAAAACCAGTTCGGATGACACTTTAGCAACTGACACTGGTCTTAACGGTGAAACCACGTTCGCTAGCGCTCAACTATATCAAGGTGGACATTTTAAAGGATTCACCTTTTTACTATCTTCACAATACTATGATACTAAACGTGATAGTGCGCAAGACTATGCCTCAACCTTGTCTAGCGCTCGTGTTGGGCTTGATATATCCAGCGAGATATCGTTCGTTTTAGTAGGGTCAGACAGTGATTACGGACTAGATGAAAGCGGATTCAGCGGAGAGCGACAAAATTTAGATACAACAAGCTATGGGGCAGGATTCATTTGGAATCCGTATGCTGATAACACAATTGAGATTACCTACAACAAGCTGGATGAGGGCGATAACACAACAGGTTATGTAGGAATAAATACTCAGTGGGCGTTTTCAGAACGAACCGCAATGCAATTTACGTACGGTAAACGTTTTTACGGTGACGCCTACTCATTTAATTTTGATTATAAGTTAAAGTCATTTAGCGCTAATGCAACTTATAATGAGGATGTTACATCATATTCAAGATTAAGCTTTGAAGCTGGCCCTACCAGCTTATTTGTATGCCCGATAGGGTCAACGGAGTTTGCTGAATGCTTTCAACCAAACTCTGCGGATTACGCATTGCAGGCTGGTGAAGAGTTTAGAGGCCTAAATAGTTTCACAACGGATATTACGGATGAAACTCTGTTTAGAAAGTCAGGTAGAATTGGCTTTGGATATGATAAAGGGAAGTTAAATGCTTCGCTGAATTTGACCAATAACACGACTGAATACCTTGAGTCGAATCGTGATCAAACTACAAATACAGCTTCACTATCATTGTCTTACAGACTAAACCGAAGAAATACATTAGGTTTGTCTTCAAGTTTTTCATCTGTTGATTACAGTGACTCTGACCTAACAAATGACGTGACAAACTTAACAATAAACTTTAACCGAAAATTAAGCCGCCAACTCACTATGGATGTATCAGCACGTTATGTTGAGCGCGAAACAGAAGACGAAAATCGAGATCTCACCGATTCTCGCCTAACTGTCAGCTTAAATTATCAGTTTTAATATCCATTCCAGTAAGTAATTAACGATCAATCCCTTTTTCGTCTTTCTCGAACAGGGATTGTAGCTCTGACTTTCCTTGTTCATTAATATCAATCATTTGCTGTAAATTTAAGTTCTTCGTAGCACTGATATTGACCAGCTTATCATCATGTTTCGCAAACACCTCAACTGTACGGGTAGCTCTATCCTCGTCAAACCCATACGCTTGAAGTAGTTTTTCTGCTGCTTTTAATCCTGCAGGAAATACCTCTCGTACATAAGTATTAATACCGGCCCTTGCATAATTAATCACACTCATTCGATTACGCGCCCTAGCTATAATCTTAATGTGCGGAAAATGATCACGCACTAAGTAGGCGATCTTCAGCGCTTCTTGTTCATTGTCTATGGCTATCAGCAACACCTTCACTTTGCTGATCCCAGCTGTACGTAATAAATCTAGGCGACTAGCATCGCCATAAAACACTTTACTACCAAACTTCTTCAGAAATTCTATTTGTTCAGGGTCTTTGTCCAGTGCAATAAACGGGATTTTATTCGCCGTTAGAATACGTGCTGATACCTGTCCAAATCGTCCAAGCCCCGCTATTAAGACTTTAGGCTCTTTTTCATCCGGCTCTGCGTCATATACCGCAGGGCAATTCTTACTGTTAAACCAAACACTGTGCAAAATAACTAATGGTGAGGTCAGCGCCATAGAGATGCCCACAATCAAAGTCACTTGCTGAGAAATCAAAGTCTCAATAACCCCAGTCACTTCTGCTTGAGACATTACTACAAAGGCGAATTCTCCACCTTGGGAAAGCATCAGCCCTATTCGCACGGCATCCGTGGTATTTTGCTTAGCTACTTTTAAAATAGTGAAGATTACACCACCTTTAACCACGACCAAAAGCACGCTAGCCCCCAAAATGAACAAGGGTTCGGATACCAACAAAGCTAAATTTAAATTCATCCCGATCGCGATAAAAAACAGCCCTAAAAATAGTCCCTTAAAAGGAGCAATTTCCGTTTCAAGCTGGTGTTTAAAGCTTGAGTTGGCTAATAAAATTCCCGCAACAAATGCCCCCATCCCCATTGAAAGTCCGGCATCTTGCATGCCTAACGCTGTCGCTATCACGATAAGCAATGCCGAGGCAGTCATTACTTCTGAATTGCCATAAAGTGAAATCAAGCTCAAAAATGGATTTATAAGAAAGCGGCCTATCACAAGCACAGCACATAAAGCTAATACGCTTACCCACCAAGCAGGTCCACTTGCTACATCACCTGGGGACAGGCTCGCTACGAGCAGTAATATGGGGATGACAGCGACATCTTGCATCAACAAAACAGAGAATCCCTGTTGCCCAGGAGGTGTTTTCAATACACGGTGTTCTTCCATTAACTGTACCGCAAATGCGGTCGATGACAGTGCAACAGACAAACCTACCACCAAAGCTGCGACAGGTGATAAGGAAAGAAGCAACAAGCACATAGCCCCAATAAACACTGTGCTAAACAGCAGTTGTGAGCCCCCTGTCAGCATAATTTTTTTACGCATGTCCCATAGTTGCTTAGGGTCAAGCTCGAGACCGATTATGAATAACAGAAAAACGACGCCCAATTCCGCTATGTGTAGTATGGTCTGCGGATCATTCACCCAATCCATAACCGACGGACCGATAACCACGCCTGCTACAAGATAGCCTAATATGGCCCCCAACTTTAATTTTCTAAAAATAGGAACGGCCACCACAGCTGCTACTAAAAATACTACCGCGGATCCCATTAAGCTCATCTGACTTTCCTAAAACACATATTAGGCATGATCATATCAGACCATACCTCGCAAACACATCAGCTTAGCTAAGCATAGATAGTCAAAATAATTTACTTTTCACTAGCGCTGCTATACTTACCACGTTAACAAGTGGTTAATAAACAGTCGGAGAAACCAATGTTTAGACATTACTACATAACAGATGATTTAGAAGACCTAAAACAGGTTGAACAAGAACTATTAGATAGTGGGCTAACCGTCCCGCAGTTTCACGTTTTAAGCGAGAACGATGCTGCTCTTGAAAAGCACCACCTGCATGCTATTGAAGCGGTTTTGAAAAAAGACGTCGTGCACTCCACCCAGCGTGGTGCGATCATCGGCGTGGTTGGCGCACTACTTATACTAGTCGTCGCTTATTTCTTTGAGTGGTACACCACAGCAGTAGGTTGGATCCCATTCGGCTTCTGTGCAGTGGTTATTCTGGGCTTTTGCACCTGGGAAGGTGGCCTAATCGGAATACAAACCCCAAATTATCAGTTTAAACGCTTTCAGCAACTTCTTAATCAAGGAATGCACATATTCTTTGTTGACATAAACCCCGAGCAGCAATCGATTCTGCGAGACGTTGCGAGTAGCCATCCTAGTTTGCGCTATGCAGGTTCAGGAGAAGCCACCCCAGGCTGGGTAGTTAGCGGCCAGAATAAATTCAGCCAAGTCATGAAGTCTATGCCATAACCCTGGTAAGGGTTTTATGGACGTTTGGTATAACCAAAGCCGTAAGTACGATACTCACTTCTCGTATTTATGGCTTTATTTTTATAAGGTCGCTATACATTAGATATCGTTTCCATATCATTTATACCATTCCATTTTAATAATCTGAACACACATCAAGAGTGTAAAGGCCTTAGACAAGGCGCATGACTGGTTGGGGGGATACACGAATAGTTATTCTCTTTCGAAGTCTTACAACTCAGTGTAAGCTCTTTTAACACCCGCCTGAAAGGTATGGCCCCAGCGACTTTTGCTCTGCGCTCTGACTATATGAATGAGCAGCAACCATTACTGTATAGCGACGCCTTGTTCAAAAACCGCTAGACGCATTCTGAAGGGGCACTCATTCATGCGGATTGGTATTCGTTTACTCTTACTCTTTAAAAGGAATTTTCATGTACATACGTTTAGCGCATTTCTATTTAGTATTACTTATCTGCATTAGTCCAATAGCGTTACAACAAGCCCAAGCGCAGACTAAGCAGGTAAACAAACAGGCTACAATTCAGACCTCGCTCGGCGACATTGCTATCGAGCTATACTCGCAACAAGCCCCAGCCACTGTGGCCAATTTTATTGCCTATATCAAGGATGCCGCTTACAACGGAGGCGATTTTTACCGTGTTGTAGGGCCAGACAATGATCAAGGCACGCCACAAATATCAGTGATTCAAGGTCGAGCAAATTTACACCACAAAGATTTCTCCCCCATTTCGCTCGAAACAACAAAGTACACATCCCTCAAGCACCAAGATGGAACCTTATCAATGGCACGAGGCGGCCCAAATACTGCGACTCAAGAGTTTTTCATTTGTGTTGGTGACCAACCAGCGCTCGATTTCGGTGGTAAACGCAATCCCGATGGTCTCGGTTTTGCCGCTTTTGGAAGAGTGATTTCAGGAATGGATATTGTTAGAAAAATACAGCGTAATAGGCAGACCAAAGCCGTGGAAGATCCTTATATAAAAAACCAGATATTAGCTCAGCCCATCGAAATACAATCCATAATATTGAGTAAATAATAAGGCAACCTCTCTGATGCTTCACGTTTAGCATACAAAAATAAGAACACTGTATAACCTAAACCGATAAGCGCTCGCGCGGATATGTATATGCTGCTCTCAAACGTAAGCGAATTTGATCTTAAATGCGGCTAAAAGAGTAAAACCTTGATATTCGGATAACCATTTCGGCACAAGCAAAAGGATAATGTATGTTTGATTTCTTAAAATCGTCTCCCGTAAAAAAGCTCAAGAAACAATATAACCAAAAACTTGAAGACGCTATGTTAGCGCAAAGAAAGGGCGATATTCGGGCCTACGCGACATTAACAGCTGAAGCTGAAGCACTGTGGAGCGAAATCGAAACGCTTGAAAAAAACGAAAGGCGCTGAAGTGCCTGAACTCCAACCGGACACTTATTTTTGGAGCCTGTAATTAATTTTGTGGTGCGACACGAAGGTGCTCCTGTGATTATTTAATCCAATGGATTGGATGTTAAACCTACTGTCTCACCAGTAGTTCCCTACTCAGCTGTGCGTTGACGGTAACATTGAGGTGCAAAGCGCTGAGAACAATGTAGCCACGAGAAACCGTAGGTGCAACCTGTAAAGGTAGCTCCGAAACTGCTAGCGGTGAAGGCGCTAAGGATGATGGTAAGGTCAGCAAATGCAAATCTCGAAAAGCATCGCAACTGTTAAGAAGCTAAAGCGGCTGACAAGCTTCAACCAAATGGTAAGCGATCAAGAATACCCTTTCACAGATGGGATATCCTGAGTATACGCATCGCCGGTGTAAAAGAGAGACCTAACCCATCGAGTCACAGGAACGAAACGTGGAAACCCCGTATAGCTCCGAAAGGTAGTTTGGCCGCAAGGGTAAATAATGGTTATGCGGGAATGGGAGGCCGGAAAAAGCCAATGGTTGTCGGATCCGTACAAGAGTTATTAAAGAAAGCCCCCTAATACCAACCCCGGTAAATCATTAACCACTTAGAGAAAATCTAGGCAACCACCCCCGCCGCTCGGTATAACTGTAAGTGCACATCAACAAGCGCGCTGATGTCCCGTTGATACCCACCGCCTATCACAGCCGCCACCGGCACTCCCTGTTTACTGCAAGCGTCGAACACCATACAGTCTCTGGCGTACACCCCTGGGGTAGATATATGTAAATGCCCTAAGTCGTCATTAACGTGGATATCTACACCAGCATCGTATATCACTGCATCAGGCTGAAAGGTGCTAAATGCTTGATGCAAAGCGCGCTCAACCACAGTTAAATATTCATCGTCTGTTGCCCCCTTCGCTAATGGAAAGTCTAAGTCAGAAACCTGCTTGCGATGAGGAAAGTTCTTCTCGCCATGCAGAGATACAGTGAAAACCTTCGGGTTGTTAGAGGCTAATTTAGCGGTGCCGTCTCCTTGGTGAACGTCACAATCGAAAATCAATACTTTGTTAATAGCTGAGGCCTGCAACATATTCAAAGCGGCTAAATACAGATCATTAAACAAACAAAAACCTGCGCCAAAATTCGCAAATGCATGATGATATCCACCGGTTAAATTCAATGCTTTACCCTGTTCAAGGGCTAGGTTTGAAGTCATGACTGTGCCTGCAACAGCCGTTAAAGAGCGCTGAATCAGTTGCTCTGACCAAGGAAAGCCGATCCTACGCATGGCTTTAGGGTCAAGCACACCTTGGGTAAGGCCATTGACATAATCGGGACTGTAAACGCGTTTTAACTGACTTGGTGTGAGCGCATCCGGTTGGTAAAACTGGGCTTTGGGTACGCCTAAGCTGATAAGCCTATCGTAGATAGCTTGATACTTCTCAATGGGAAATCGGTGTTTAAAGGGTAAATCTAGCTGACTGTAAATGGGATGAAAAACTAAAGGTGTCGACAAAAGATGGCTCTCATTCATATACTTAGCTTCAGCCCAATATTCGGACCAGAGCATTATTTACCTTATTGTCTCGTCGGTTTTCCTTCGCTGCAAGGCATATTTATTTCCTAAGGAGTTATCTTGTTAGTTACCTTAACCCAGCTGCAAGCGCGCGTAATCGGTGTACTACTTGAAAAAGAAGTCACCACACCTGAGCAATACCCACTTTCATTGAACAGTATCACCACCGCCTGTAATCAAAAAAGTAACCGTGAGCCGGTAATGGAGCTCACCGAGCTTGAGGTGCAAAATACCCTTGATGAGCTGCGCGCAAAAAATATGATATTTGAGCAAAGCGGCAGTCGCGCCACACGCTATAAACATCGTTTTTGTAATACTGAATTTAGCGATTTACAGCTCACGCCCCAACAGTTAGCTATCATTTGCGTGATGTTATTACGCGGTCCGCAAACACCCGGAGAGCTTCGCACCCGTGCCCAGCGTATGGCGGGTTTTACCCATGTGGATGAAGTCGAGAAGGCCCTAAATGAATTAATGGATTTTAACGGTGAGCAATTGGTCGTGCGCTTAGAACGCGAACCTGGCAAACGAGAATCACGCTACGCCCAGCAGTTTTACAAAGACACCAACGAAGCGACTAGCCACGAACCAGCAGTGGACTATTCGGCCAGTACGCCTAGCACTTCAAGTGCCTCATTCACGCCCAACAGCGCCTCGCAAGAAGCACGTATAGCGGCGCTAGAAGATACCGTCGAGCAATTACGTGATGAACTACAACAGCTTAAACAAACCCTAGATGATTTGACCGGATAAGGCGCTCTGCGCTATTACATATAGTTGTATAAGCGCAGCCTTGGGGTATCGCTAGTGCGATTGGGTCAATGGCTAGTCGCTATTGACCCATGCGAGGCGCATCTGCATTAGCAGTGAATGTTAGGCGCAAAATTTGTTTGCCTGTGGGGGCATGTAGTTTTTCTTCTATTTGTTTGAAGCCGTACCTAGCATAAAAACTTCGCCCGATTGAGTTATCTTTAAACACCTCCACATCGAGATCGCCGTGCAGCTCTTGAGCCTTATCCATTAAGGCTTTGCCGATACCTTTTCCATGACAATATGGCTGCAAAAACATTGCGCCTACTTCGTTGCCCATCAGCGCAATGAAGCCTTCAACAAGATTGTCGATTTCTGCTACCCATGTATTCGTATTTGGCATATATACTTCAGCGACATTTATTCGTTCTTGGGCGATGAATTCGTCGGTCATAAATGGATGTGCTAAACGTGTTGCCGCTTCCCATGAGCTAAGTACTAAGGGTAAATCTGAAGCCAAATACTGGCGAATGTTTACTTTCATTGTTTTCTCTTCTCTCTCAAGTCAATTACGCTGATGTTACCGACTTACAAAAGGCTAAGATTGAAGAAAAACGACAGTTTTAGGTAATTTCGAAATTACCGTAAATATCTATCGTAAGATCCCGTTGTTGCGCATAACGCGCCGGTGTACTTCCAATCTTGCTCTTGAGTTGACGAATTAAATGAGATTGATCACTAAACCGATACTTATAGGCAATATCGCCCCAATTAATATCGCTTTCATCGCGCTGATATAAATCATTAAGCAAATTCTCTAACCGCAGCATAGACTGGACTTGCTTCATGGATAAGCCCGTCACCCTATAAAAACTACGCTCAGTGGTACGTTGTGAAAGATGTAGTTGGTCGCCAATTTCATTAACTGGTGTGTGACTCAGTAAAGGTAAGATTTCGCGCACCAAGCGGCTATGTTTATCTTCGTAATTATCTATTAGCCACGGCGACAGTAATTGCTCTAACTTACAAATGGCTTGGTGTTTGTCATCTTCAGCGGCAATTAAAAGCAGCTCTGAATCGAAAATGTCAGTGCCACTAAGGCAATTGACTTCAACCTCTTCAATTTTATCCAGACAAGAAGTAACACTATTTATATCTAAAGAGTAAAGCGCCCCAATCTTAAATTTAACACCGAGAATCGCGAAAGGAGCTGAATGATCCAGAATAAAGGTATTCACATGCGGGAAAACCCAATGACTTCCTCTAGCGTTTTGCACAATAGAGCCATGTGTATACTCATAGGCTCGGTTTGAACGAGCAATAATTAAATGAGAGGAAGGATCTGGATATAACTTTGGAAAGTTAAAATTTTGGTCGTGAGGTTCTTTTTCTAAAAACCAATAACACTCAATATATTTAGCAAGATGTTCTGTTCTCGGCAATAGTCTCCAGCTTTTCATTCACTATACCTTTCTCGTTACTACCCACACGTCTGTAAACCCACACTTTTGCCGAACTTCACACAAATGTAAGCGCAAAGCCTAATACTGACAAGTATAATAATGACACCCATAGCAATATAATAATGACATCCATAGCAACATAATAATGCCCCCCATAGCTATATTCGTCGCCCATTCTCAATAACAAACACCTCCCCCAACAGAAAACTGCCCAATCCCAATATATAAAGCCCAAATATGAAGACACCCATGATAAAACAGAATATAAAATATAATGACACCCACTATAAAAATGGTTAATTTTCATCCCTCAACTACACTTGATGCGTGTTTCATTTTATTGAGTCGACTGTTATGCCTCAGTCACGAAAAAGCCAAATCAGTTTAATCGATACGCCTTATTATCACTGTGTGTCCCGTTGTGTACGCCAGTCTTTCTTATGTGGTACAAACACGCTGACTGGGCAAAGCTACGAGCATCGTCGTGGCTGGGTAGAGAAGCGCTTGTTGTTTTTATCTACCGTGTTCGCAATCGACATATGCGCTTACGCAGTGATGAGCAATCATACCCATGTGGTGCTTTGCGTGGATAAAGCCTTGGCTGATAACTGGGAAACCGAATCGGTTCTAAAGCGTTATCACACGCTTCATAAAGGTACGTTACTCACGCAAAAATTTATAAACGGGGATACCTTAACCCAAGGAGAGTTAATCACCCTTGATGATACCGTTGAAATTTACAGAAAACGTTTATACGACATTAGTTGGTTTATGCGTGACTTAAATGAATATATTGCCCGTCAAGCCAATAAAGAAGATGACTGTACAGGCCGGTTTTGGGAAGGGCGATTTAAATCTCAAGCCCTACTAGATGAAAGTGCCGTGCTGGCTTGTATGGCCTATGTGGATTTAAACCCGATTAGGGCGAAAATAGCCAAAACACCTGAAACAGCAAAACACACCAGTATCAAAAAGCGTATTCACGCCGCTAAACATCATCAAGGTCAACCAAGTACATTAATGCCCTTTGCGGGAAACCCTAGAGAAAACATGCCCAAGGGGATCGCGTACTCTCTCAAAGACTACTGTGAGCTTATCGATACCACTGGCCGCTGTATTCGTGATGATAAGCCTGGTTACATCGATAACACTCAAAGCCCTATTCTAGAAAGGCTAGGACTAGACTCAGCACAGTGGCTAACCTTAACCACTGAATTTGAAAAACACTTCTGCTACGCAGCAGGCGCAGAGCAAATGATGAATGCCTTTAAGCGCCATACCCATCATCAACGAATACGCGGGATGGGCAAAGCAAAAGAGCTGCTAAAGCGCGCTTAAATCAATCTCAACAAATACACTTAATGCACAGCTTGTGACGCGGGCGCTTGCCTATATTTCTTCAATCCACATAAATTCCTCCCCAACGCTCAATTTTCCATCAAAAGTCTCAAATTGCTCAGCTCAAAAGTGCAGTTATTGAGTATCGAGAGAAATTCTTACCAATGAATAACAGTGCAGTTGGTTAATTGAAGCGTCAAAACATATTAAACATGGCTGTTCACATAACTGCCTTTCGAATTATACAATTTTAAGCTTGGGTGTCTTAGTAAACGTTTCGAATTATACAATTTTAAGCTTGGGTGTCTTAGTAAACGAGCTTGGGTGTCTTAGTAAACGTTTTAGTAGCCGCGCGTGATAGGAAAGTTTCTACGGCTTTTGTGCGCCGTTTTCACTATTTACAAATATAACACGCCATGGTTTCACAGCGGCGTCTTAATCGAAAACCGCTGGACGCTTTCTGGGGGCACGTATTAATTCGGATTGGTATTAGTAACCTCGTTTTTTCCAAAATTGAATTTCACCATCGCCGTGTTCTACTAGTACGCTGAAGGTTTTTTCGGCTAGCACTTTTCCATCTAGTTCTATGATCATTCGCCAGTCACCTAGCTTATTTTCTAATGGAGACCAAATTGTGTCGCCTAGGTAGAAATCCCAGTCATTATTTTCTACATAAACATCGCCTTCGAACGGGGGCATTATATCCCCTTTGTCGTCGGGTATATCTGGATGGAAAATGCAGTACCTGAGCTTTTTACCTTTCGCTTTTTTGCAGTTAATAATGAAACCAAACTCTATATCAAGCTCGGCTGGTATGTCCGTGGTAAAGGTTTTTATCTTAGGCAGCGCTTTGTCTTTTTCATCCCAGTGTTTGTATATGCCATAACTGGTGATCTCGAAAAACGAGCGCAACTTAGACATTACTTTGCACCCTCATTAACCCCTTACTCAAGCCTGCAGTATTAGCGAGTGACAATGGTTTGTGCTCCTTGCACCAAGGTTTCTTTGTCGATTTTATCTGGCACTTGAGTACCTTTGCGCGCAAGTGGCCTTGCTTCGATACTGTTCTTCCAACGTACTAGGTTATCGAGACCTGAAATGTCAATACCTGACCATTCATATGTGCGAACCCAGCACCAATTTGCCATATCTGCGATACTGTAATCCCCTACAAGGAATTCATGCTTTGCTAGCTGCGTATCCAATACTTCGAATAAGCGCCGACCTTCTTTTTGATAGCGTTCGATAGCGGGTTGAATTTTCTCCGGGAAGTAGCGATAAAACACATTAGCCTGTCCCATCATGGGGCCCACTCCGCCCATTTGAAACATCAACCACTGGATCACTTGCGAGCGCCCTTTAGCGTCACTTGGAATAAACTGCCCCGTTTTCTCTGCTAAATACAACATGATCGCACCAGATTCAAAAACGGCAAAATTATCTTCGTCTTTATCCACCAGCACAGGAATTCTGCCATTCGGGTTACGCGCTAAAAACGCCGGGGTTTTCTGCTCCTGCTCCATTAGGTTTATGCTGTGCACGTCGTAGGGCAACTGCATTTCCTCAAGCGCAACTGAAGCTTTCCATCCATTTGGAGTAGACGATGTATATAATTCAAACATGTGAGATCCTTTAGGCTTTTGCAGCTGCGCGTGCACTAATGGCATCGTACCAGCGCTGCAGATGAGTTTGCTCTGGCGCAATGCGTACATTTACCACTCGACCGAAATCGATGGCACAAACCGCGGTAATATCTGCAATAGAAAATGAATCTCCCGCGATGAACTCATTGTCAGCTAGACGAGTATTAATAATTTCCAGAAACTTGGTAGCATCCTGTCCAGCTACTTTGCCGTACTCAGGGACGGGGGTCATTCGATCTTTAAAATAACCCGTAGAGTGTTGAAAGCACATCCCAATTTGCATAAACAAGCCGAACTCACATTGGCGTTGCCACATGTCAATTTGTGCTTTTTCTAGTGGTGTAGTACCCATTAATGGGTTTTCAGGATGTAGCTCTTCAAAGTAACGACAAATGGAAACTGATTCATTAATGCAGGTGCCGTCATCTAGTTCTAACACGGGTACCTTTGCCATTGGATTACGGCTGCGCATAGCAGGGCTTAGGTTTTCTCCACCTTGTATGTCGACCTGAACGTATTCCATCGGAATGTCTTTTTCGGCAAGAAAAAACCGCACACGACGAGGCGTAGGTGCGGTTTTGGTTTCGTATATTTTCATTTCACGGCTCCGGTGTCAGTTGCTGCACTGGGCAATGAACACAGTTAATTAATAGTGTTGTAACCAATAACGTTGTTTTAACGCTTGGTAGCGCTCTGTTGCTTTGTATTTTTTCAGTGCATTGTCTATCAAAGGAACTAATTCCTTATGTTTATTATGCACATAGTGGTAAAGGGGTACAGAGATAATTGTTCGATAAGTGCTGTCGGTCAATAATACGCTGTTGTCTATTATCTCACTAGCACCTAGTACCATTAGGCCTTTACTGCTTCGATTGAAGGTGCGAAATAAAGCCTCGATTGACTCATATCGCTTCGTTCTCAAATGGTTCTCCTCGGCCCAAGTTTTCAACACCATCAGATCATTTGTCACCAATACTTCACTGCCCTTAGGAAGACTACTGGAGCACATTTCTAAATCTTTACACACTAGGTAAAAAGCCACATTCGCCAAAGGCTCAGGTATTTTGGTTAATGACGGTGCCAGTTTTTTGTAGGCGTCTTCTCTTACGAGCTCACCATCGATACCGAATCGATAGGAATTGAGGGAGGCTTCCAACGTTGTATAACGAGTTACCGAAATTTGATAGCCCAGTTGACGGTAAATATCTTGCATTAAATTTGAGGCGAAAAAAGTCTCTTTTAAACCTGTGAGTGAAGCAAAGTACAATTGCGGAAGTACGGCAATATCTGAGCCTAAATTAACTTCAAAATCACTATTTCGCCCTTGAAAAAGACTATCTGTTAATGGCCCAATGCTATCACTATGAATACTGCTGGCCAGGCTCTTGGCAAGATTTTGAGATAAGCTAGGCGCCGCATCCCGGTCAAAGAATTGAATTAAATTAGAGGACTGAGTTAGAGCTGCCGCAGAACGTTTAACTCGCTCATTGGGAAGTCGCGGTAAAAAGTCTTCATTTGTGACGGGAAGGGCGTCTAAATTCATCGCGTGAGTAGTATTGTTGGTAAGTAAATACCTTAATAGATCTGTTAGTTTATTTTTGTTGCGTGCTGAGCGAGGTACTATCCATACCTCTAAAGGCGCTACTTCGCCTTTACTGGTCCCGTTTTTTTTCGGAAATGGAAAAAAGCCAATGTTCTCTTCGTGAAGAGGATCAATACTGCTCTCTACAAATTGCCCTGTCAGCGTCATAGTGGCCTGACTACGCTCCACAGCTTGAAGTGCCTGCTGCCAACTCCATAGTTTTTCCGGCGCAAAAAATAAACCGTCTCCCAATAACTGATCGAATTGCGCTAACAACGTTTTGGAGTCTTGATTACGCACAGCTTGGCCACTGACCAACTGATCACGATAGGCTTCCCCACCTGTATCTAAGGATAAAAAATCTAACCAAGCAAGGACTGGCCAGCCTTCTTGCGTTGCCTGTACCAAGGGATTTGCTCCTTGGCTTTTAATGTTCAAGCACAAAGCGACAAATTCGTCCCACGAAGTAGGCACACTAACATTAAGCGCTTTAAACATAGATTTGTTGTAGTAAAACCCCCAGCCATATTGAGAAAAAGGCAAAGCGTATGTACCGGTTTGATTCGATACACTTTTGAATACGGCGGGTTGTATGGCACTTTGTAGCTCGATTGTAGGCAACAAAGTATCAATAGGCTGTATAACATCTTGCTCAATTAATGTTTGCAGGCGTTCGCCAGCTTGCCAATACAGTAAGTCATGCTCACCAGATTCCAGCCAGCTGGGCAGTAATCGCTTAAAATCTTTGTCATTGTAAAATGCTAACTGAACGTTGTAGCGGCTAAACTGCTCTTCGAAATCCGAGAAGGCCTGCCGGTAAACGTCAGTTTGACGCTCACCAGTAGTCAGAATGGCGACAGACAACGTTTGCGCTGCCAGCACACTTGTCGAAAGAGCAAGGTAGCAACCTATGACGGTAAAAAGCCTTAACAACTTACGCATAAAAAATTTCCAAAAATGCCAAATAAATCAACCGCCCGCAGGGATAAAACAAAATACTGCAAACACACGTCTGAACATTAACAAGGGTTCAAAATAAATTTTAGGGGCTTAGAGTGTGCTTTGTAATTAGACAAAAGACGGCTTTTTGACACATCCGGACGAAAAACGGGCTAACTTTAGTCGTACTTACCCTTTGTAGTTTCTTTTTCCCATTTATCCACCATCTCAGCGGTTTGGTTTTTGAGTTGCTGATGGTGCGTGCTAACCCACCAGGTCTCTAGAAGGCGTATATTCTTACGATTCCCCTTGTAAAAAATATCACTGATATCGCCCACAAATGGAATTAAACCAATTAGAAAATCAAATACTGCATTTTTGACCATTGCGGCACGCAGCGACATTGGTGCCCCCATCTGACCGGCTAAGTGAATTATATGCGCAGATAAGCCAACTGTGACTAAATCTCCTACTCCCGGGATCAACCCCAGGAGACTATCAAGCCCAAAACGAATTTTAGTGAAAGGGATACCAACAGCAGTATCAAGCATGTGCGCTAATTTTTGCGCCCTACGAAGCGCATGAGGTGCTTTAATTTCAGAGGAATTAGCCATTAGCTTTGGCTGCCTAAATCGGACGCTAACTTAGCAGTTAATGGAGCATTCCGTTGGGATGTTAACCATCCCCCTAGGTTCTGCTCAATTAACTGGCTAAGCGCAGTGATATGCTCAGGTTGTGCATTGAGAGCAGCGATATATTCGTAGCGCTCGCCGCCAGCTTCCATAAAATAATCTCGGTTTTCAATACCAATTTCTTCAATAGTTTCTAGGCAATCAGCTGAAAAGCCAGGGCAGATCATTTGCACGGATTTAACCCCCTGTTCTGGTAACGATTTAAGCGTGTGATCAGTATATGGCCTGTCTCTTATACACATCTCCGAGCCCACGAGACAGGCAGAAATC
>OJIO01000050.1_pt1 | contig 95481 bp, 101 predicted proteins | sample 1595621 | NCBI WGS metagenome assembly OJIO01 (sample SAMN05416776, study PRJEB24817) | seawater metagenome | isolation source: Sea water | place: Canada:Atlantic | collected 2013-07 | reverse complement strand
AGATTTCTGCCTGTCTCGTGGGCTCGGAGATGTGTATAAGAGACAGGTCAAAGACTGCGCCGCCGGATCTGCCCACCCAATGAGCCAAGCCCTGTCCTTGGTGGTGCCAGTCTACGAAGAGGCGGGCAACTTGCGCCCGCTGCACCGCGCCATTGTCGCTGCCCTGGACGGAGCAGGTCTTCCTTTCGAATGCATCTACGTGGACGACGGCTCCACCGATGCCTCCGCACAAGAGCTGCGTGAGCTGGCCGAAGAGGACGACCGGGTTCGGGTCATTCGTTTCGTACGCAACTACGGCCAGACCGCGGCCTTGACCGCAGGGATCCGCCACGCCAAGAACCCGCTCCTGGTCACCCTGGATGCGGACCTTCAGAACGACCCTGCGGACATCCCAGCCATGCTCGAGCGCCTAAACGAGGGCTACGACGTGGTCTGCGGCTGGCGAAAGGACCGCCAAGACGCCGCCCTGACGCGGAACTTCCCCTCCAAGGTGGCCAACGCCCTGATCTCCCGCCTGAGCAAGGTCTACCTGCACGACTATGGCTGCACCCTGCGCATCTACAAGCGCGAGTTCATCCAAGGCATCCCGCTCTATGGGGAGATGCACCGCTTCATCCCCATCTACGTGACCTGGGCCGGCGCCAAGCTCGTTGAGATGCCTGTGCGTCACCACGCCCGCACCATCGGCCAGTCCAAATACGGCCTGGGGCGCATCCCAAAGGTCCTGCTCGACCTAACGACAGTCAAGTTCCTTCGTGACTTTTACGTCACCCCTATCTACTTCTTTGGGTGGACTGGCTTTGGATTTTTCGGGCTGGGATTGTTGACCTTGATGGCGGCGCTTGGTGTGGCCCTGACCGGCACTCTGGACCTGGCCTTGATTCTGGGAGCAAGCGCCCTGTTGATGGTCATGCTCGGCACCGTCGAGATCACCCTGGGCATCATTGCCGAGGTGCTCATTCGCATGCACCATGACGTGCGAGATCGACCGCCCTACCGCATCCAACGCGTCCACAACCTGCACACCGACGAAGAAATCGTGTCCCCAGAGGCCCCCTAAATGTGCGGCATTGCAGGCTTGGCCCAGCCAGGCGGCCCCCTAAACGGCGCTGCACGCATCCACAGCATGCTGGAGGTCCTGGACCACCGCGGGCCAGATGGACAGGGACACTGGCAGGGAGAGCGCGCGGTCTTGGGCGCGACGCGCCTGGCGATCGTTGACCCGGAGAACGGCGCTCAGCCCATGAAAATGGGCCCAATCGTGGGGGTGATGAACGGTCAGCTCTACAACCACATCCCCCTGCGCAAAGAGCTGGATGCCCGGGGACAAACCCACAAGACCCTCTGCGACACCGAGGTCATGGTGGGCCTAGCCGCCGAAGTAGGCATGCCCAAGGCGCTGGAGCGCATGGACGGCATGTTCGCTCTGGCGATCTGGGACGAGCGGGACCAGAGCCTGCACCTGGCCCGAGACCGGGTCGGCCAGAAGCCCCTGTACTGGACCCAACTCCAGGACGGAACGGTGGCCTTCGCCAGTGAGCTGAAGGGACTCCTCGTCTTGCCTGGCGTGGCCCGTGAGCTGGATCCGGTGGCCCTGCAACAGCTGCTGCTCTTCGAGTTCGTGCCCGCCCCACGCAGCATCTACAAGGGCATCCACAAGCTGGAGGCCGGCACCTGGCTTCGGGCGGACGCAGACGGGGTGCGTGTCCAACGCTGGTGGGAGCCCCCTTTGCCTGGGGAGCGCCGCTCTCAGTTCGGAAGCAGCCGCGAGAAGTGCCTCAACGCCCTGCACACCGCCGTGAATCAAGCCGTAGGCAGGCGTCTGCCGGACGGCCCATTGGCCCTCCTGCTGAGCGGCGGCGTGGACAGCAGCATCGTGGCTCACTGCGCGACCCAGCGGCGCCAAGGGCTGCACAGCTTCTCTATGGGCTTTCGAGAAGAGAGCTTCGATGAATCCGGCCCAGCGCGCGCCGTTGCCGAGCACCTTGGACTGGAACACCACGCCCTTCTCTTTGGGGTCGAGGACTTTGAGTCCACCCTCACCGAGCTGGCCCAGGGCCTCTGTGAGCCACTGGCCGATGGCAGCCTGCCCAGCACTCTGCGCTTGGCCAAAGCCGTCGCAGCACAGGGCTACAAGGTCGCGATGGGAGGGGACGGCGCCGACGAGCACTTTGGCGGCTACCCAACCTACCGCGCGCATCAGGCACTCCCGAAAATGGGTCTTCCGGGCGCCGGCTTGCTCGGCAGAATGGGCCGCCGCCTCTTTCCGGAAGACGGCAAGCGTGACCTCTCTTTCGGCACGAAGTTTCGACGCTTCGGAGAGGGAGTAGGGCTGTCCTGGGCCCGTAGAAACCAAGTGTGGATGGGGGCTTTCCTTCCCCAAGAGATCCCCCAGCTTCTGGGCACCCCACTCTTAGATGCCGTCTGGGAACCCGTCGACCGCTGGGCAGCGCGTGTTGCGGACGCCGATCCAGCACAGCGTGCGATGTACCTGGACCAGCGCCTATATCTGGCAGAGGGCGTCCTACAGAAGGTGGACCGGGCTGGCATGCTCGCCGGGTTGGAGCTTCGCGCCCCATTCGTAGACCACCACCTGGTGGCGCTGGCAGCGAGCCTGCCCGGGCATCTCAAGCTGGGCCCGCGTCGTGGCAAGGCCGGTCTTAAGGACGCTTTCCGCAAAGCACTTCCGGCCAGCACCCTCTCTCGACCCAAGAAGGGCTTCGGCACGCCTATCGGACCCTGGCTTCAAGGCGCGGCGCGCCCCGCACTCGAGGAGCTGAAACGGGATCCCACTTCGATTGTGGACCCCAATTATCTTTCAACCCTCTGCCAAGAGCATTGGTCCGGAAACGCCGACAATCGCCGCCGGCTGTGGTCCCTCCTGCTTCTATCCAAGTGGCATACTGGGAAATGGGGATAAACACGGCTTGCGGCATGATGACGGGCGGGGCATCTTCAGCGTATGGGACTAGCACGCATACAGCTCGTGGACAGCAACGGGGTCGGAAGACCCGGTGAGCTGGGAGAAAGAGTCGTGGTCATTGGACGCGCTCCAATGGCAGACATCCAGGTAGACGACCCTACCGTCTCTCGCCTACATGCCGCAGCATGGGCGGAGAATGGCGTGGTCTTCATTAAGGATCTGGGTGGCGCCAACGGCACATTCGTCGACGGCGAGCGCCTCCACGGAACCATCAGCCTCGCCCCAGGGGCCGAGGTGACGCTGGGTTGCAACACGCGCTTGCAGGTCGAGCTCGGTGCGCAGGCCCCAAGCCAAGTCAACCAGCACGTGGACGCGACGATCCCCGAGGAGCACAACCGGCCCTACAGCTTGGCAGTCTCCGTGAGCGGCAGCGCCGAGCGCGGCGTGGTGAGCATGCGCAACACCATCAACCTGCGCGAGACCTTGATCAAGGGCACCAGAGGGGCGACCTTGCTGGCCGTGTTGGCGCGCGCCTTGGAAGCCGACCGAAGAGCGGGCAAGGCCCCCGAAGCGCAGGGATGGCGCTCGGACAAGTCTCTCGGAGACGAGGTCTGGAAGGGCAAGACCCGCAGCCGGAACAACCTAAACGTATTGCTCCACCGCTTGCGCAAGACGCTTCTGGAGCAAGGGGTTGATCCCAGCTGCATCCAGAAGGAGTCCGGGATGTGCCGCCTCTGGGTAGAAGACGTCTCGCTGGCCTAAGCAGCGGCGCCCCATCTGGAGCGCCACCAGCCCTAGCTGTTGGCTGCGTACCAGGCGCGGGCGTCAGGGAAGGCCGCGATGGTGGCTTGGGCGCCCAAGTCCACCCACACCAAGTAGTCGCTGTTGTCCGTGCGCACGATGGCGGCGACCAACTGGCCTTGTGCAACCGCGTCCAAGGCGCGGATGACCTGTGTGGTGCTCACGACCTCGGCCAGTGCGCCCTGTTGGGCGAAACGAGCACGGTGCCCCCTCCAGAGGGCACGGAGCACGACACGGTCATCCATGCGGAGCGCCTTGCCGACCTTGAGCCGCTCTACGCCACGGAGCTGCTTGCGAAGGATGCGCTCTACCAGCTCGGGGATGGCGCGCTCATGGGCCTCTGCCGCTGCAGCGGCCTCGTCTTGCTTGCGCTTGTCTTCTGCCTGAGAGGCGGCACGCGCTGCCTCCAGCGCTGAGGTTGGCCGGCGCGCGCGGTTGGCCAGTCCGTCAAAGCGGCCCTTCTTGGGCTTGGCAGCTTTGGGGGCCGCGGCCTTGGGAGCGGCAGCCTGCGGAGCAGGAGCTGGCTTGGGCGCTTGGGCAGCCTTCGCCGCCGCCGCACGGGCGCGGGCAGCATCACGCGCCGCTTGGGCTTCCTGGGCAATCTTGGCCTCGCGGGCGGCCGCTTGCTTGGCCTTCTCGATCGCGGCATTGGCGAGAGACTTGGCCAACGCCGCCTTGTGCAGAGCGTCCTCCGCCTTGGACTCTTCATCCGCTGCGGGCGCCTGAGGGGGCAGCTTTGGCTCGGGGAGATCTTCCGCGCGCCGCTCATCAGACAGGCCCTTCAGCACCTCCAAAGGGGCATCCGCCCGCATGGAAATCAACGGATCCGTGCGCTCTTTGGGAACAGTGCGCTCCACATGGGGGTCGGTAAACTCTCCCAGATCGGGGCCGTCGAACAGGCTGGCCAGGGGATCAAAGCCCGGCTTGGGGTTGGACATGTGTCTCTCCTCGCTTTCAGGCTACCCCGGAGCGGCCCGCTCAGGTAGAGGAGCACATGCACCTTGTCAGCCACCTGACGCGCCTGAGCGCCTCCGAGACCCTCCCAGTACTGCTCGTTCGGCATGGTCGAACCCGGCACAACGCCGAGAGGCGCTTTGTGGGCCGCCTGGATGTGCCCTTGGACGAGACCGGACAAGATCAAGCGAAGCGCTGGGCCAAAGCCTACGCGGATCTGCCCTTGCAAGGGATCTTCTCCTCTCCTCTGCTGCGCGCAAAGCAGACGGCTTCGGCCCTGGGAGAACCCACCCCGATCCAAGGTCTGCAGGAGCTAGACCAAGGCATCTTCGAGGGGCGCCTCGCCTCCGAGGTCATGGCGGAAGAGCCCGAGTTCTTCGCACAGTGGCGCAAAGACCCGAGCAGCTTGCGCATTCCCGAGGGCGAGACCCTCGCCGAGTGCCAAATCAGGTGCTTTGGCGCTCTGACCCAGCTGGCGCAAGACACCGGACCTGGCAAGCCCATCGTGGTGGTGGCCCACCAGCTCGTCCTGGCCAGCATCCTTCTCAAGATCCTGCAGCTCCCCTTGAGCATGGTCACGCGCCTGCATCAGAGCAACACCGCCGTGAACCTGCTGTCCTACGACGGCCGCTGGCTCGTACACCGCATGAACGACCGCAGCCACTTGGCGTAGCGCCAGGCCGCCGCTCAGCTCGCGGCGCCAATCTCCGCGATCAGCTCTCGCAGACGATCTGCGCCGATGACGACCTGGTCGTTGCACCAATCGCAAGTGACCTCGGCTTGGCCCTGCTCCTCCAGGATGCTCTGGAGCTCCGCTGCGCCCAGGGACCGCAACATGGCTTCGATGCGGGGCGTTGTGCTCCCACAGTTCACCAAGACCGGCCGGGCCTCGAGCACTTCGACGGGCGCGCCCTGGAGTTGTCCGAAGGCAAAGATGGTCATCACCTCCCCAAGGTCAGCGCTGCGCAGCGGCCCCACCAAGGCCTCGAACTCCTCTCGCTCAAGCCCAGATCCACCAACGGACTCAATGAGCAAGCCAGAGGCAAAGACCACCCGACCATTCTCATCCAGCTTGGCGCCCAAGCGCACCATGCCCAAGCTCTGCTGAGAGTCGCTCAGGTAGCGCTCCATCGAGCCCTGCCAGTCCTGCTCTACTGTCGCAGCCCCCCGGTAGATCTCCTTTTGTCCCAGCCACTTGGCCGCCAGGAGCGCGCCAGTGAGCTCGGTGCCTGGAGGCAAGGCCGTGGGCCGAAAGCGGGCACGCACACGGCCGTCAGGGCGCACATCCGCCATAAAGGAGAAACGGGGTTTCTCTCCTTGGACCTGCACCATCAGCCGCTCTTCACCCTTGATGTGGGCGCTCATGAGCAGGCTGGCGACCACACCTTCGGCACAGAGCTGAGCGGCTCGGCCCGCCAGGTTGTGCCGCTGCACGATGTCGTTGACAGGCTGGTCGGCGACGACCGCCAGTACGCGAAGCTTCTGCTCCTGGGCGAGGGCGACAATCAGGCGGCCTTCTGGGGTGCTCACTTGGACTCCGTGACGTTCAGGATAAGCTCGAGCTGGCTGTTGGCGGGCATAAAACACAGGCCACCACGGCAGCCCTGGTACCCGACATCCAGCAGGATGGTGTAGGTGCCCACGGTCGTGGGCGCGGTCAAGGGCAGCAAGGCCACAGCATCCAGCTCCCAGACCTCGCGCTCCCGGCCAAAGGCCTGGTCAAAGCGCATCACACCAGGGGGCAAGTCGGCGGCCTCGATGTCCACGGAGCCCGCCTCCAAGACCTGAACCTTGGCCATCTCTCGGTAGAGATAGGTCCCTTGGGGCACCTTGAAGACCAGCTCAGCTTGGCCACTGCCGCCAGCCTCCAGCGTGACGGGCGCAGCGGTGACGGAGAAAGGATTCTTCTCCGGGCGAACCGCATTGGGGAAGCCTGCAAAGGGCTTTCCGAGCGGCTCCGCGTCGGGGGCCACGGGTGCAGGCTCAGGCGCTGGGGCCGGAGAGGGGGTCGTGCAGGCGATGAGGCCTTGGAGCAGAAGCAGTGCGGGCGTGAGCATGCCCCGAAGGCTATCCGGTCTCCGCGGCCCTGGCCCTGGGAGAGCACCTCAGGCGCTTTCCTTGCACCCACGGCTTCACCTCTGCATCCAAGGCTTCCGTGAACATCGCCGTCGTCATTCCTGCGCTCAACGAAGAGGGGCCCCTTCCCCTGGTTCTCCGGGACTTGGCGCCCCTGCTGGCCAACGGCAGCTTGCAGCGGGTCATCTTGGTGGACAACGGCAGCACGGACAACACCGCCCAGGTCGCGCGGGAGGGCGGCGCCGAAGTGGTCCCCCAGCCCCAGCGTGGCTACGGCAGCGCCTGCTTGGCGGGCTTCGCACACTTGGCCCAAGACCCACCGGATGTGGTGGTCATTCTCGACGCCGACCACTCGGACTACGTCGAAGACCTGGCCTTGCTGGTGGAGCCTATTGAACGGGGTCAAGCGGACATGGTGCTCGGCGAACGCACCACCCTGGCCGAGCGGGGCGCGCTGCTCCCCAACCAAGTCTTCGGGAACAAGCTGGCCACCGCGCTCATCCGGGTTCACACCGGCCACCGATACCGTGACATGGGCCCCTTCCGCGCCATCCGCTGGACCAGCCTGATGGCCATGGAGATGGAGGACCCGGCCTTTGGCTGGAACGTGGAGATGCAGATGAAGGCCATCCAACGGGGCTTGGTCGTGCGCGAAGTCGCCGTTCGCTACCGCACCCGCGTGGGCACCTCCAAGATCTCGGGCACCATCAAAGGCACCGTCAAAGCCGGCATTGGTATCCTACGTGCAACCTGGAGATACCGAGCCTGATGCGCTGCGTGGTGTTCACAAAGCCCCCCGTTCCAGGGACGTGCAAGACGAGGCTGATCCCGGCCCTCGGCGCACAGGGCGCCGCAGATCTACACGCCGCCATGGCCCTGGACGTGCTGGATGCCGCACAGCGAGCCGGTCTCGCCGTCGAGGTCAGTCTGGCCGGCGACATGGACCACCCCTGGGTTCAGAGCCTCGGCGTGCCCGTCAGCCCACAGGTCTCGGGCGACTTGGGCGCCCGCATGCTGGCAGCGCTCGGAGACGGGCCGGCCATGGCCCTGGGCACCGACGCCCCCACCCTCCCCATCGACTTCATGAGACAGGCGGCCGCGCTCCAGCACCCCTTGGTCTTGGGCCCGGCCTTCGACGGCGGCTACTGGACCTTGGCCTGGGCCAAGCCCATCCCCGAGCTGATGCAGGACATGGTCTGGAGCACCGACTCCGTGCTCTCCGAGACCCTCCTTCGTGCACGATCCTTGGGCATAGAGCCCCAGCTGCTGCCCTTTTGGTACGACGTGGACACCCCCGACGCCCTGGCCCTGCTAAAGCAACAGCTACGCATCCTCTCGCCAGACACCGCCCCCCGCACACGGAGCGCCCTGCATGCCCTTGGTCACCGAAGGTCTCCCCACTCCCCTTGAGCGCATCCACATCATGGGGGTATGCGGCACGGCCATGGGCTCCATCGCCGGCATGCTCAAGGACGCCGGCTATGAAGTGCGCGGCTCCGACACGGGCGTCTACCCGCCCATGAGCGACTACCTGGCGGAGCTGGAGATCCCCATCATGGAGGGTTTTGTGGCCTCCAACCTGGCGTGGGGACCGGAGCTGGTCGTGGTCGGCAACGTCATCCGCGCCATCTACGAAGAGGCCGCCGCCCTCACCGCCGGAGAGCTGCCCTACTGCTCCTTCCCCCACGTGCTCGGAGAGCTCTTCCTCAAGGACGCCCACAGCATCGTGGTCTCCGGCACCCACGGCAAGACCACCACCACTGCCATCGCAGCGTGGCTGGCCGACAGCGCCGGGGCCAACCCTGGCTACTTGGTCGGCGGCATTGTGCAGGGCTGGGACCGCACCGCGCGCGCTGGCGGCGGATCCCTCTTCGTGATCGAAGGCGATGAGTACGACACGGCCTTCTTCGACAAGCAGCCCAAGTTCGTTCACTACCGGGCCAACACCGCCATCCTGACCTCGGTCGAGTTCGATCACGCTGATATCTACGCGGATCTGGATGCCATCAAGGCCAGCTTCAAGCGCTTGGTGCAGGGCTTGCCCTCCGACGGCTGCCTGGTCGCCCGCTGGGACCACCCCAATGTGCGCGAAGTCTCCGCCGACTGTCCCTGCGCAATCCGACGCTACGGCCCCGGCCAAGAGTGGGACGGCGAGGTCAAGAGCGTGGACCCCGAGACGGGAAAGATGACCTTCACCGTGCTCTTGGAAGGGAAGCCCTTCGGCACCTTCACCTCCTCTCTGGTGGGCGAGCACAACCTCTACAACCAGGTCGCCGCCGTGGCCGCGCTGAACTTCTATGGCCTAAAGCCTGTGCAGCTCAGCGAAGGCTTTGAGAGCTTTGAGGGGATCAAGCGCCGCCAACAGATCCGCGGCACCGTCGCGGGCATCACAGTGCTGGACGACTTCGCCCACCACCCCACCGCCGTCGAGGTCACCACGGCCGCCCTCAAGATGCGCTTTGCCGGTCGGCGCCTCTGGATCGTGTTCGAGCCCCGCTCAAACACCTCCCGCCGCAAGGTCTTTCAGCAGCGCTACGCGGAGAGCTTCGCCGGCGCTGACCAGATCATTCTCAAGGCCACGCCGGACCTGCGCATCGAAGAATCCGAGCGCATGGATCCCGAGCAGCTGGCCGCGGACCTGCGCGCCAAGGGGCACGAGGCCATCTGCTTGGCCGAGACCGATGACGTGATTGCGAACCTGGCAGCCAACGCGATGGAGGGCGATGTCATCGCCTTCTTCTCCAACGGCGCCTTTGACAACGTGCACGAGCGCACACTGGATGCCTTGCGCGCCCGCTTCGACGTGCAATAGGCAGTGCAACACGGCGTGGGCAACCACACGCACCCCAGGGCCTAGAACAGGCTGCAGGAGAGAATCTTCATGGCCATCACTTTGCTCTTTGGGACCGAGACTGGAAACGCCGAGGAGTGCGCGGAAGAGCTCAACGACGCCATCGCCGAGCTGGGCATTCCCTGCCGCGTGGCCGACATGGAGGACTACGCCTTCGAGCAGCTCCTCACCGAGCAGATGATCGTGATCATCACCAGCACCTACGGCAACGGAGACCCCCCAGCCAACGCCGAGGATCTCTTGGAGCACCTCCAGGAGCAGCGCCCCGCTCTGCCGGGCACGCCCTTCGCCGTCTGCGGCCTGGGAGACCGCACCTACGCGCGCTTCTGTCAGTGCGGCAAGGACTTCGACGCTCTGCTTGAGGAGCTTGGTGGCCAGCGACAGATCGACCGGGTCGACTGCGATGCGGACTACGAGATGTTCTTCAAGGAGTTCCGGGAGAACCTGCTGGCTCACCTGCGCACGAACAAGGCCCGCTACGACGGCCCAATGGGCACCGCGCCGGCCAAGCGTGAGCACGCCGCGCACTTCAGCGCCAAGCGCCCCTTCATGGGCACCCTGACCGCCAAGCGCCGCCTGAACGACGGCAGCAGCACTGGCCAGACCTGGCACTACGAGGTCGACCTGAGCGGCTCGAACATGGACTGGGCCCCTGGGGATTCCTTTGGTGTCATGCCCACAAACGACCCCGCCGAGGTGGCCGCCATTCTCAGCGCGGCCCGTCTGACCGGCCAAGAGACCGTGACCCACAAGGATGAGAGCTTCACCCTGGAGCACGCCCTCACCCACCGGCTCTGCCTGCAGCGCATCTCCGCGGACCTGCTGCGGCGCTTCGCCGCCCTGCAAGGTCCGGCCATGGAGGCTGTGAGCAGCGGAACGGAAGCCCAGTACGTCGCCAGCCACCACGTCCTGGACGGGCTGCGTGAGCACCCTCTGTTGGGCATCGACGCCCAGAGCCTGGCCAAGGTGTTGCGCTCCCTGGCCCCCCGCCTCTACTCGGTGGCCAGCGCAAAGGAGCACAGCAAGGACGTGGCCTTCTGCGTGGCAACGACCCGCTTCACCCTGGGCGAGCGCGCCGTAAAGGGCGTGGCCACCTGCTGGCTGGAAGAGCGCGTCAACGTGGGCGACAAGGTGCCCCTGTACCGCGTCGAGAACCGCAACTTCCGGGTTCCTGCCCCTGATGTGCCCGCCATCATGATCGGCCCCGGCACCGGCATCGCCCCCTTCCGTGGCTTCCTTCAGCAGCGCCAAGGCAGCCAGGCCCAGAGCTGGCTCTTCTTTGGACACCGCAACGAGGCGGTGGACTACCTCTACAAAGAGGAGCTCGAAGCCTGGGTCTCCAACGGCACTTTGAGCAAGCTCAGCTTGGCGTGGTCCCGAGACCAGGGCGCCAAGGTCTACGTGCAGGACCGGATCCGCGAACAGGGCGCCGAGCTCTGGAAGTGGCTGGCCCAAGGCGCCCAGGTCTTCCTCTGCGGCGACGCCAAGGGCATGGCACCTGGTGTTCACGCCGCTCTGGTTCAAGTGGTTCAAGAGCACGGCGGTCAGAGCGACGGCCAAGCCTACTGGGCCCAGGCCGAAGAGAACGGCCGCTATCACAAGGACGTCTACTGATGGATACCCGCCAAGCCATTCTAGAGCGCCGCACCGCCCACCTGTGGAAGGCACCAGAGCACGGCGGCGCAGTCCCCGATGTGGTCGTCAAGCGCGCCCTGGAGGCCGCACACGCGGCGCCCTGCCACAAGTTCACGTGGCCCTGGGGCTTTGTGTGGGCTGGAGCGGAGACCCGGGCGGAGATCTTCGATTTGGGCATCTCTCTGAAGTGCCCGAACAAGGACCCCAGCCCCCGCTTGCTGGAGAAGCTCACCGCCAAGCTGAAGAACCCAGCGCACCTGGTGGCGGTCACCCAGACGGTCGTGGAAGACCCCTACACCTCCAAAGAGGACTACGCAGCTTGTGCATGCGCCATCCAAAACATGGCGCTGTCCATCCACGCCGATGGCTTTGCCTCCAAGTGGAGCAGCGGCGGCCTGACCTCGCATACGCAGAGCTACAAGCTGCTGGGCGTGGACCCAAACACACACACCATCATTGGTTTTGTGTGGATCGGTGTGCCTCAGACCACCCCGGAAAAGCCTGCACGCAGCCCCTTGAACACCCACATCCGGCGGACCCCATGAGCGCCCTCACCCAGCTTCAAGTGGCCGACCTGGTCGAAGGCACCGGCCGAGAGACCGGCAAGCGCGGCATCGTACAGGTGCACTACATCGGTCGATTGATGAACGGCACGGTCTTTGACTCCTCCTATGAGAGCGGGCGCACGATGACGGTTCAGCTGGGCACCCGTCAGGTCATCCGTGGCTGGGACGAGGGCATCCCAGGCATGCGTGAGGGCGGCAAACGCTCCCTGCGCATTCCGGCAAAGATGGCCTACGGCACTCAGGGATTTGGCAGCTTGATCCCACCGAACTCGGACCTGGAGTTCGAGGTGGAGATCATCAAGGTGCTCGCCTAAGACAGGCTCGGTCAGTCCGCTGGCAGGATGCCCATCGGGTCGCCGCCGGCTTCGACCTCGGCGATGATTCCGCTGACGGACTCTCCGTTGGCGTAGCCCAGAGCCACGCCCTTCTCCAAAGAGGCGCGGGCCTCGTCAAAGCGCCCATCGTAGGCCAGGGCCACGGCCCGGTTGGAGTGCATGATGGCGATGCCGCTCCCCAAGGTGACCCCTTGGTCCAGGATCTTCAGGGCCCCTTCAATGTCGCCTTGGTAGAGCAAGACGCTGCCCAAGCTGGCGTAGAGCTCCGGGTAGGTCGGATCCAGCGCCATGGCCTCCTCGTAGCACTCCTGGGCGGACTCGTAGTCCCCTTGCAGGCGGTACACCACGCCCAGATTGGTCCACACATTGGCCTGGCTGTCATCCATGGCCAAGCTGAGCCGATGGGCCTCCACGGCCTCCTCGTAGCGGTCCAGCTCGTTGAGGATGTTGCCCCGAATGGTGTGCGCCTCGGCCAACTCTGCGCCCTGCAGCCCTTCCATCGCCAAGGCGGCGTCCATGGTCAGCAAGGCTTGTTCATGGGCCCCCTGGTCTTCCAGATTGATGGCCTGCTGGAGCTTGACCTGCGCGTTGCTCTCGTTCATGGCCCCACCGCACCCCAAGCTGAGGGCGAGTCCGAGGGCGAGCAGGCTGAGAGAGCGGCGCATTGGGCCTCCAAGGGGACACAGGGATATGGACCGGCCAGGAGACTACATGACCCCGCTTCATGGCGACGAACTTCCGCTGCTGCTGACCCCGGTTCCAGGCCCTGAGAGCCGGGCCTGGGTGGACCGCTTGGCCCAGCGTGAGTGTCCGGCCATCACCTCCAGGCGGGCCCGACGTGCCAGCGCTCTGGGCGTCTCCGACACCGACCCCGTGGTCTGGAAGCAGGCCCGAGGTGCAGTCGTCGAGGACATGGACGGAAACCGCTTTGTGGACCTGACCGCGGGCTTTGGCGTGGCGGGCATCGGCCACCGGAATCCCGCTGTCGTGAAGGCCCTTCAGGCGCAGTCTGACGTCCTGCTTCACGCCATGGGCGATGCCTTCCCGGACCCTCGGCGCATCGAGCTCTTGGAGAAGCTGGGCGCGCTGACCGGTCTGGACCACGGCATCCTAGGCAGCTCTGGGAGCGATGCGGTGGAGGCCGCTCTAAAGACCGCCAAGATGGCCTCGGGCCGGGACGGCGTGCTGTGCTTCTCGGGCGGCTACCACGGCCTGAGCTACGGCGCGCTCGGGGTCATTGGCTACAAGCGCTCCGCATTCCAAGCCCCTTTTGCAGGCCAGCTGGGTGACCACGTGGTGCAGGCAGAGTTCGGTGGGGAGATTCCCGACCTCTCGCAGATCGGCGCGGTCATCGTCGAGCCCATCCAGGGCCGCGGCGGCATCCGGGTACCAGCGGCCGGCTGGCACCAGATGCTGCGCAAGGCCTGCGACGACGCCGGCGCCATCCTGATCTTTGATGAGATCTACTCCGCCTTTGGTCGCACCGGCAGACGCTTTGCCGGCGAGCACTTCGGCGTGACACCAGACCTGTTGTGCATCGGCAAGTCCCTGGCGGGCGGCTTCCCCATCTCCGCTTGCATGGGCACCCGCGCCGTGATGGAGTCCTGGGGCGCCAGCAAGGGAGAGGCGCTGCACACGCAGACCTTTTTGGGGAATCCTCTGGGCTGTGCCATGGCTCTGGCGGCACTGGAGGAGATGGACCGCTTGGACCTCCCCAAACTGGCCCGCGCCTTCGAGGCCAAGCTGCGCGCCGCGCTCCCCGACGTCCACATCCAGGGAAAGGGCGCGATGCTGGGCCTGCGCCTGCCTGAGACTCTGCGCCTGAGCCGCGGCTTGCTGGAGCAGGGCTTTCTGGTGCTGCCGGCCGGTGAGACTGCCGAGGTCTTGGCCCTCACGCCCCCCATGACCATCAGCGATGCGCAGCTAGACGCCTTCCTCGCCGCCCTAAAGTCCCTGCTGTGAGCGCGGATCTCAAGCGCGATGTCTTGGGCTACATCACCCGTGCGGCCGCGGATCCCGAGTGGGGGCTGGCGCTGCGTGAGCCGATGGGCCTGCGCATCCACGCGTATCAGCGCGCAGAGATTCCACACCTGGACGCCTTCTGCGGGGACGCCGACGCCAAGAGCCTGTTGCAGGTACCCAGCGTGCCAGTCGGCCTCTTCAAAGAGGGCCTGAACTTCTGCGCGGGCCCCTCCGGGCGCGTGTTTCGAACCAGCGGAACCACCCAAGGTCGGCGGGGTGAGCACCACATGCCCGACACCCAGGTCTACGAGCTGGCCGCGAGACTCTGGTGGCAAGCCTGTGTTCCGGACTGCCCGACCCGCGTGGTCAGCTTGGTCCCGAACCCTGCCCAAGCGCCCGACTCCAGCTTGGGCCACATGGTGCACGACTTTGGCTCTGCAACCCTGAGCTACTTCGACATGGAACGTGGCGTAGACCACGATGGCGCCTGGCAGGCCCTGTTGGCGGTTCAGCAGCCGGTGTTTGTGGCCGCGACAGCATTTTCGATGGCCTCGCTCTTGGAGCAGGGTCCCAGCCTGTCTCTCCCACAAGGCAGCGTCTGCATGGTCACGGGCGGCTTTAAGGGCCGCAAGGTCTCCCTCTCCTCCAAAGACCTGCTCGAGCAGATCCCCGAGCGCTTGGGCACCCCGGTGGTCGAGGAGTACGGCATGTCGGAACTCAGCTCTCAGCTCTGGGGCCGGCCGGAGACCACCGGCGCTGGACGCTTCCACGCGCCCCCCTGGATGCTGGTGTACACGGTCGATCCAGCCACCGGCCAGCCCTGCACCGGCACCGGTCTGCTGCGTTTCGTGGACCTGGCCAACTGGGGCAGCTGCCTGAGCATCGAGACCCAAGACTTGGGTGAAGTCGACGGCCAGTGGGTGACTCTGAAGGGCCGTTTAAAAGCCTCCCCCCATCGCGGCTGCTCCCTGAGCGCCGAGGAGGCTGGCCAATGGAGACCCTAGATGCACTCAGGGCTCTGGATCCCAGCGCATGGGACACAGGTCTGTCCCCCCAAGGAGCTCGGCGCGCCTGGCAAGAGAGCATCGATGCCCTCGAGCGAGGTCTGACTGCCCCACCGGAGGTCCCACCGACCCAGAACCCTGGCCGCCTGTGGATCTGGTGTGCAGCCAACGTCTTCACCGCGCCGCTGCCCTGGCTGATGCTGGCCAAGCTCGCCAGGCTGCCCGTCGTGCTCAAGGCCCCCAGCGCCCGGCCCGACTCCGTGGCCGCCATCGCCAAGGTCTTCGACGCGCAGCTGGTGACCTCGAGCGCGGAGGGGCTCAAGCGCATCGGCAGCCAAGACCGGGTCCTGGGCTTTGGCGGCGATGCCTCCATGGCTGAGCTGGCCTCTTCACTCCCCCAAGGTCTGCGCCGCAGTCTGCATGGCCACCGCGTCAGCTTCGCGGTCATCCACCAGCCCACCCCAGAGATTGCCCGCGCTCTGGCCCTGGACGCAGCCCTCTACGATGGACAAGGCTGCATGTCTCCGGCGGCCGTCTTCTGCTTGAATCGGCCCGAGGAGCTGGCCCAAGACATCGCGACCGAGCTTGAGCGCCTGTCCATCGAGATGCCGCGCGGCCCACTGCCGGAGCACTTGGGTCCACTGTGGCGAGAGCGCGTTGGCCTGGCCCGCATCCTGGGCCAGTGTCACGGAGAGAGGAGCTGGGCTGTGCCGCTGCTGCCAGCTTCCCGCGCCCAAGCCCTGGTGTTGCCGCGCATGTTGCCGGTGCACCCCATCGACGACGTATCAGAGCTCCAGCCCCTCGCCGAGCTCCCCTTGAGCACTCTGGCAACGGACGGTCCAAGCTTGGACTTGCCATTCACCAGAGTGACAAAGCCGGGCGCTATGCAGCGTCCGGCTTTGTCGACCGTCCACGAGGGTGTGGACTTGGTCAGAAGACTGATGGTCTAAGAGACCACCTCGCAGACTTTAGCTGCGGATTCGGGCGCCCTTGCGAACAGGCAGGCTGCGCTCAGGTAGGTACTGCTGCATCTTGCTGCGGGCACGCGCCAAGTCGCGGCTGACCTGAGCGGGGTGGACGCCCAGGTCTGCAGCGATCTCGCGACCGGTGCGCCCGTCGAGCCACTGGCGGAGAACCAGCGCGGGGCGGTCGTCGTTGGCAGAGTCCAGGTAAGCGCGGATGGCCTGGCTGGCGTTGGCCTTGCGTGCGCCGTCGCCGCTCAGGGCACCCTCAGCGCCGTCTGCGTTGTCCAGCGACCATGCAGACATGCAGCGGGAGGCTCCTGGATCCTGACCCGAGGCGGGCATCTCGTCCGCACGACGGCGTGCGTGGCGACGCATGCGCTTGGCCTCGGCCGAGCGGGCACCCCAGGTGGCTTGAACGACCAAGTAGGTGCGCAGGGTTCCGCGCTCCGGGTCCCACGGCTCGAAGAGCGCTTGGCCACGGGCCCAGAGCTCCTGAGAGAACTCGTCTACTTCCGCGGAGCAGAAACCGGCCAGAGCGCGAGACATCGCTCTCTGAACGTTGCTTTTGTAGCGCAGGTAAATCTGCTCAAAAGCGTTTTGGTCGTTGCGCTCCAGGTAGGCCTGGACGAGCTCGAGGTCGGGAGTCTTTGGTGTCTTCATGCACACAACATAGCACCGCAGAACGTTGCGGCAGCCCCAAACCTCACCCTAACGTTAGGTTTGGAGTCAAAAGCTCTATCTCCCGACAAACTATGTACAGACCGTGTTCAACCATGTACAGGCGACACCCAGCCTTGTACAGGGTTTTGTATATGTTGTATCTATCTGTAATTACATCATTTTTGGAAACTAAATACGGAACACTCACGCCATTCACGCCAGAGCACAAACCATGTACAAGGATGCGATAAGGCCAGTATCTGGGATAGATATTTCCGATGTTGGGCCAATAAATCGCCGATCTTCTTCACAGCTCGCTGCGCTCTACGCTCCACGGTCCCGGACCCGAAACGAAAAGGAGCGCAGCCTGCCGCTGCAGACTGCGCCCTCTTGATTGCTCGCCGGCAGCTCTCGTCTATGCGCCCTGCTCCCGCAGACAGGGCCGTCCCCTCGTCCCCCGTGAGCATGGGGCCAGCAGCCCATGCTGAGAGCCCCCCTCTCCCAGAGAGAAAAAGCCGGGCGCTTTGCAGCGTCCGGCTTTCTCGACCCCTCGGGTCAGAAGACTAGTCGGTCTATGCGACCTGGGCAGACTAGCTGCGGATTCGAGCACCCTTGCGCACAGGCAGGCTGCGCTCCGGCAAGTACTGCTGCATCTTGCTGCGGGCACGCGCCAAGTCGCGGCTGACCTGTGCGGGGTGAACGCCGAGCTCCTTGGCGATCTCCCGACCGGTGCGTCCATCGAGCCACTGGCGGAGCACCAACGCAGGACGGTCATCATTGGCCGAGTCCAGATAGGCGCGGATGGCCTGGCTGGCGTTGGCCTTGCGGGCGCCGTCGCCGCTCAGTGCGCCCTCTGCGCCGTCTGCGTTGTCCAAAGACCATGCAGACATGCAGCGAGCAGCTCCCGGATCCTGACCCGAAGCCGGCAGCTCATCCGCACGGCGGCGTGCGTGGCGACGCATGCGCTTGGCTTCGGCCGAGCGGGCACCCCAGGTGGCTTGCACGACCAAGTAGGTACGCAGGGTCCCGCGCTCCGGATCCCATGGCTCAAAGAGCGCTTGGCCACGGGCCCAGAGCTCCTGGGAGAACTCGTCCACCTCTGCCGAGGAGAAGCCAGCAAGTGCGCGAGACATAGACCGGTGAACGTTGCTCTTGTAGCGCAAGTAGAGCTGCTCAAAGGCGTTTTGGTCGTTGCGCTCCAGGTAGGCCTGAACGAGCTCGAGGTCGGGGGTCTTTGGTGTCTTCATGCACACAACATAGCACCGCAAAAGGTTGCGGCAGCCCCAAACCTCACCCCGACGTAAGGTTTGGAGCCGAAGAGCTCATCTCATGACAAACCATATACAGACCTTATTCATGCGTGTACACAGTCCTCCGGAGGCGCTGCAGGCACCGAACCTCATTCAACCACTTGTAATCTTTGTCTATTTGGACCACAAAGACGGTAGATTTGTGCCGAACCCCTGAAACCAAAACCCTGTACAAGCCCGGTATTCTACTCATATCTGGCATAGCCATTTCTTTTCTTGACCTGACATGACTCGGATCACTCTGGTCAAAACCACCCCAGCAATCGCCAGAGAGACAAAGCCGGACGCTTTGCAGCGACCGGCTCTGGCGACCGCCCTCTCAGGCGTGTCCTAGGTCAGAAGACAAGGTGGCCTATGAGACCCACCCGCACAGGCTATCTGCGGATTTTTGCGCCCTCGCGGAGGAACAGGCTCTGCTCAGGCAAGTACTCCTGCATGTCGCTGCGGGCGCGGGCCAGATCACGGCTGACCTGAGCAGGGTGCAGACCCAGTTCCTTGGCAATCTCGCGTCCAGTGCGTCCGTCGAGCCACTGCCGAAGCACCAACGCAGGCCGGTCATTCTTGGCGGAGTCCAAGTAGGCACGAATGGCTTGATTGGCGTGGGCCTTGCGGGCGCCGTCACCGCTCCGTGCACCTTCAGCCCCATCCGTGTTGTCCAAAGACCACGCCGACATGCAGCGGGCGGCTCCAGGGTCCTGACCGGAAGCGGGCAGCTCGTCCGCGCGGCGACCCGCGTGGCGACGCCTGCGCTTGGCCTCGGCTGAGCGCGCACCCCAGGTCGCTTGCACGACCAAGTAGGTGCGCAGGGTCCCGCGCTCCGGGTCCCATGGCTCAAAGAGCGCTTGGCCACGGGCCCAGAGCTCCTGAGAGAACTCGTCTACCTCCGCGGTGGACATGCCCGCCAGTGCGCGAGACATGGACCGTTGAACACTGCTTCGGTAGCGCAGGTAGAGCTGCTCAAAGGCGCTCTGGTCGTCTGTCTCTAGGTAGGCTTGGACGAGCTCAAGGTCTGGAGTCCTGCGTGTCTTCATGCTCACAACATAGCACCACAGAGCTCCTCTTAGTCCTGCCCCCAAACGCAGAACGGGCGCGGCCTGCATCAGCAGACCGCGCCCGTTCTTCCCAAGAGGAAGACGCTCTTAGGCAATCATGGCGCGCAAGCGGGCCAAGGCTCCATCGCGGATGCCGGAGTGGTCACGCAGCCGGATCAGCGCCTCGCGCTCAATCTGGCGCACGCGCTCACGGGAGAGGCCCATCTCCTTGCCCACTTCGGACAGGGTGCGGAACTCGCCGTCGTCCAAGCCGTAGCGACGGGTCAAAACGAAGCGCTGGCGGTCGCTGAGCACGGCCGCGAAGGCCTTGTGCATGCGGGCCAGCTCCTGGCCCTGAATGGCCTCGCCGTCTGGCTGGGGAGCATCATCGTCGGAGAGGAAGCGCTCCAGGGGACGAGGACGAGGTCCGTCGTCTACAGGCTGCTCCAAAGAGATGGTGTTGCCCTGGGAGAGCAGCAGCTCGGCGCGCTCCTTGTCGATGCCGACCTCTTCGGCGAGATCCTGCACGTTGTACTCAATGCCGCCGGACTCGAAGCGCTTCATGGCCTTGCGCAAGTTTCGGGTCTGCTCCACTGCACAACCAGGCAGACGCACTGGACGACCGGTATGGTCGATGGCGCGTGTCATCTGCGCCCGTACCCACCAACGTGCGTAGGTGGAGAAGCGGATGCCGCGGTCTGGGTCGAAGCGCTTGGCTGCGCGGAGCAGACCGATGTAGCCCTCCTGAACCAAGTCCTCTTCGTCCATGAATGGACCAGCGAGCTTGCGTGCCTCGCCGTGGGCGATTCGACGGCCAGACATGGCCAAGCGCCAGCGAAGGTTCTCGGCCTCCTGCCAAGCACCACCAGCCTCTCGCGCGGCCTTGCGTAGCTCAGGGTTCTTGCGCGCAGCGCGTCCCACCTCTTGCACAGCCTCTTCCAGGCGGCTCACAGCGCCTGCACGGGTGCGCTCGGCGCGCTCCGGGCGGCGACCAATGATGGCCCGAGCCAAGTCAATGTCGATGATGGCATCGCGAGCGGACTCCTCCGCTGCACGAATCCGGCGCGCCATGTCCTTCTCCTCCTCTGCGGTAAGGCGCTCGCTGCGCGAACCGCCAGAGGGAAGTCCTCCACCAAAGCTGGTGCGGAAGATGGCCATTGAGTGACTCCTGGGCTTGGTCTCAAAGGGGGCCGAAGAGGGCGCCCGAGACCGGTAAAGAAGAATGGAGTGTAGAGACTTGCGTTGCGCGGTTCTACAGGGAAAAGACTGAGTTATTTGTCAAGAAGTCGTAAAGTAGCTGACAGCTTTCTGTGCGCGCATTAGCGCCGCGCCCCCAAACCGGTGGCAGAGCGCACTCTTTCCATGGTCTGGAGTGCGACGGAACGCGCCTTGGCGGCGCCTTCTTCGAGCACGTCTTCGATCTGTTCAGGCTTGTCCATGAGCTCCAAGTAGCGCTCGCGGGGTTCGGCAAGGGCGCGGTCCATGACCTCGAACAATGCCTGTTTGGCGTGGCCGTAGCCCATGCCACCTGCGCGGTAGCGATCGGCGAGCTCCGCCTGCTCATCCTTAGTGGCGAAGAGACCATAGAGTGCAAACACGTTGCAGGAATCAGGGTCCTTGGGGTCCGCCATTTCCTTGGAGTCGGTGACCACCTTCATCACCCGCTTGCGCAGCTGCTTGGGCGGCGTGAACACCCCGAGGGTGTTGCCGTAGGACTTGGACATCTTCTGGCCGTCGACGCCGGGCACCGTGGCCACTTCCGGACGAATCACTGGCTCGGGAATCACGAAGATCTCCTCGCCGTAGCGGTGGTTAAAGCCGGCCGCAAAGTCCTTTGCCATCTCCACGTGTTGCTTCTGGTCCTTGCCAACGGGCACCAGGTTGGTGTCGTAGAGCAAGATGTCGGCGGCCATGAGCACTGGGTACGAGAAGGTGCCCAGGTTTATCTCCTTGCCTTTGTCCTTTGCAGACTTGAAGGCGTGCGCGCGCTCCAGAATTCCTAAGTTGATGTGCGTACCTAGAATCCAGGACAGCTCACACACCTCAGGGATGTCCTGCTGGCGGAAGAGCGCCGCCCGCTTGGGGTCCAGGCCAAAAGCCAAGAACGTAGCGGCTGCTTCCAGCTGGTATTGCCGGAAGAGCTCGGGGTCCTTCAGGGTAGTCATCGCGTGGTAGCTGGCGATAAAGTAGAAGGGCTCGGTGCTCTCCTGCAGCTCCACGGCTGGTTCGACCATCCCTTTCAGGTTCCCGATGTGCGGCGGGCCGCTGGGCTGGATTCCGGTCAGAGCGCGGACCATTTTCGACATTCTCCGGTTGGCCCCCCGAGCTAACCACCCAGCCTCCCGCGGCAAGGTAGTCTGGCGACATAGACCCCTCGGAGACAGCATGACCTCGCTTCCTTACGTTCTACTCATTGGCTGCACTGGCTCAAGCGACTCAGGAGATACGGGAAGAACCCAACCTGATCCAGATCCCGTCTGCATCGAGGACACGGACTGCCAGCCCTACGAGTTCTGCAACGACGGAGGGTTTTGCGAGAGCGGCGACAACGACAATGACAAGGAGGGGGCCATCGGCATTCTCTGGGAGACGCCCGAGCACGCCTGGTTGAACGATGCCGAGGACGCGGACTGGTACACCTTCTCCAGCCAAGGCGGCGAGTGGGCGCGCCTTCAGACCGTCTGCGAGGACTCCGACACCCGCATCGACCTGTACAGCCCATCCGGCAAGCTCCACGCTGGCGAGGACAACCATCCCATCGGCACTGTGAGCAGCCTCGACACGGTCCTGATGGCCTACCTGAGCGAGCCCGGAGACTGGCTGATCCAGGTCTCCGCCGGTCCAGAGCACAGCGGCGCGGCCAAATACGACCTGGAGCTGCTGCCATTCGAGACCGTCGCCGTCGAAGAAGACTCCATGGACGAGCCCAGCCAGGACCTGACGCTCAACGACAACAACGTCGACAACTTCGGCGTGGTTCTGGAGGAAGACGGAGACAGCGACTGGTTCCGTTTCAGCGTCACCCCCGGCGCCGCCATGTACATCGTGGGCAGCGCCGACTCCCGGGACACCGACCTGAGCCCCGTGGTGGAGATGATGCTGCCCGACGGCACGCCCCTGTTCTACAAGGAGTCCCCCACGCCCCTGAACCGAGGGGTGCACTTCCGCATCGAGGCCAGCGAGGTCCTCCTCAAGGTCAGCGACGCAAACGGCAAGGGGGGCGCCAACGCCTGGACGACCCTGCACAGCTACGCGGTGAGCTGGTACGAGGATGACCAGGTGGAGGAGGAGCCAAACGACTCCAGCGGAGAGGAGACCGCGCTCCCGGTCACCATGGATCAGGACGATGAGGGCCGGGACCGTGGCACCAGTCGAGGTCTAGGTGTGCTGGACTACGACGGCGACGTGGACCGCTTCTCAGTCAACATCATCGACGGGAACTACCTCTACATCAACGGCACCGCGGACGCCTACGGCAGCCTGTTGAGCGATTCGGCGGTGCGCATCTTGGACGACCAAGGCAACGTCATCGCAGAAGGCGAGGTCGACACGGAGCAAGATCTCTTCGCCGATGTGGCCTACGTCGGTCCCCTGGTTGCGGGCACCTACACCATCGAGGTCAGCGCGATCTCCAGCGCTGGCGGGCCGGGCAGCTACTACCGATTTACGGCGTTCCAGAAGAACTTTGACGAGTAGAGTGCTTTCGTTTTGAGGTGAGCTGAGGCCCCTTCTTTGGGGCTTCGCGTTGCATTCACGAAGCGTTCCGTAGCCTGAGTCCATCCAGGGGGGGGAACCTCCTGGTGAACAACAATCAGGAGATTGAAGATGACTTCGCTATTGCTATTGCTCGTTTCTTTGGGTGGGTTTGGAGGCCAGGCTGAGGCTTCGGAGGCGCATGCCGGCACGACCACCACGACTCTATTTTCGGTATGTTCGAAAGCTATCGCTGCCCAGAACGGCCTAGCAAAGCAAATCGACGAGCTGTACTCCAAGATGGAGCAAGCCGACGGGGATGGAAACATTGCTCTCGCCGGGTACTACTGGCAGCAGATTATGTCTCTTGAAGCTGAAGAGCGTTCAAACGCAGGCTTGGTCAACAAGTGCAAGAACATGCTTACTGGGCACTTGACCCCCTAGGAGCATCCGTGGCTCAGACTCGAAAACGTTGGTTGCTTGCTACTGCTGCTGCTTTGTTGCTGCTCATGCTTCTGGCCGCACTCAAGGACCAGGAGGTCGAGTCTGGGCTTCGGACCAGCGCCGAGGAGGACATCGAAGCCACACCAAGGGTTCACCCCAAGGCTGAGCGGACGTCTCAGGACACTGGGACGCCCCTCGAATTCACTGAAGCCGACGTGAAGAATGCACTCTTCGACGGGCTGAACAGCCAGGTGGAAGCCAGGCTTGATGCACAGGTCCGGTGCCCCATCGCTGGCGTCCCACCACACACCGACGGAAGCTTTGTATCTGGGCTGCTTAGGACGCCTGTCTCGGTACTCGCGAGCGGAGACCTCATCCTCAGGGAGGATGCGCCAGAAGGGGACGGGCTGCTCATCCTCTCGGGATTCGAGCAGACCCCCCTTACCTGGACTCGAGACCCGCTATCTGGACTGCGAACCTGTCAACTCGGCCCACTACTTCCCGCAGAAGTCTTCACACTGAGCGGTCAGGTTCTCGCTCACGATGGCAGCCCCGCGGCCCAAGCCAAAGTGCGTGGCTGTGATCTGTTTCTGACGAGCGATGAGCAAGGCAGCTTTGAAGCAGCCCGCGTGCACACCCGCCCCTGCACCCTGCACGCGTACGGTGGCGAGATGGGAGACAGCCTAGCCGAGGCCTTCGTCCCGGAAGCAACGGAAGACATAGAGCTTGAACTCCGTGCCGAAGAGCTCGCCATGATGGGCATCATCGCCTGGTCTCGGCCCGCCCAGGACTACTGGGAAGTACCCGAGGTCTTGCCGGGAAGCCCTGCTGCTGGCGCCGGAATGGTCGCTGGCGACGAGATCACATCCGTCGACGGCCAAGAGGTCGCAGGTCACATCCCTGGCGAGCTCCTACCGGGCCCAGTGGGCCGCAGCATAGAGCTCGGCTTCAGCGACGGCACGACGGCACAGCTCAAGCTGGAACCAGCCGACCAAGTCTACAGAGACGCCGGGTTCTCCGAGGAAGACATCGTCGGCATGCTTCAGAGCCGCTCAATGGGATGGAGCTACTGACCCAAGTCAGCAGCTCCGTCCTTCAAACACGGAGCTTCAAGGCGCGCTTACAAACTTCAAACGACGCACCTGCACGCCCTCGGCGCTGCCACCCTCGCCAAAGCCTGCGTCCACGTCGCCTGCGCGCACCCGGCTGAGCACCAACTCGATACTGCAGGTCTCGGGGTCATTCTCGTCCACGGACTCAATGGTGCCGCCAGGGATGGTGTAGGTCCCCTCGTCACCTTCCAAGGTCTCCCCTTCGCTAAAGACGCAGTCGCCGTCCATGTTGTAGCGCATGGCATCGTCGCTGCCGCCGTCCCAGGTGAAGGTCAGGTCCTCGGCGCGGGAGATGGTGGCGTCCACTTCTGGCGCGGTGATCTCGAACTTCGCGGGCAAGACGACGATGCTGGAAGGCGCGCCCTCATCCACGTCACGCGTAAAGGCGAAGTCGAAGGCGCTGCCCTCTTCGTCCACTTCAAACTCAGCGTTGTACTCGCGGAAGTCACCCACGCTGGACTTCTCCAGCTCGACGGTGTCTTCACCCTGCTTGACGGTCAAGGTGTCCCCCTCGACCAGGTCTACGTAGACGTTGGAGCTTCCGCCCCCGACACGCAGAACAGCGTTGGCGCGGCTGGTGCCGCTGCCATCGGCGCTCACTTCCAGGTTTGCGTACATGCCGTTGGTGAGCACGTCGGTGCTCGACACGCTCTCACAGGCGATCAGCGGGCTTAGGCACAGCACGCCACAGATCAGCTTCTTCATGGTCAATCTCCTCTGCGCCCGGAAGAGCGCGAGTTGGAGTTAACCCAACGGGGAGCGGGGTCCGCTACTTGAGGGAATCGCCCGGCAGGCTGCTTCCCGGGGTCGCAATGCTGGACGCCAAGCGATCCAAGGTGTCCCGATGCTCCGAGGGCTCAAGGGCCCGAAGTGCCCGTCTGGCGGCAAAACTGGACTCCACGAGCATGCGCCGCGCGATCTGCTCCCCGCCGGCCGCGATGATGGCTTGGCGCAAGGTCTCGGCGTCCGAGGTGACGCCGCGGGCCAGGACCCGGTCCAAGAGCTGATCCAGGGCAGGATCCCGCTCCAAGGCCACGATCAAGGGCAGAACCGGACGGCCTGTGGCCAAACGCCGCGCCAAGACCCGCAAAAACTCGTCCGCCGGCAGCGACATGATCCACTGGTCTTCCACCGCATGCCAAGCCACGCCCATCGAGCGGCCGTAGCGTCCAAGCGCAGAGAGAACCGGACGCGGTGCGCGAGCCAGTCTGCCGCCTGCACGGGTGCAGAAGGAGAACACGGCGCCGTTGTGAGACTCGGCGTACTCCCGCCAGTCATCTTCCGAGGCGTCCCGGTCACGAAGAGAGACGGCCAGGGCGTGCCCTTCGCTGATCTCCCTCACGGTGTCCAGTGCTTCCCCGAGCAGCTCGGGGCTTGGGGCCGCACGGGCCACTTCCAGGGCTCTGAGTGTGAGGTTGTGGCCACCCAGCCAGTGGGCAGCTCCCCCGAGCAGCCGTCGGGCGATGCGTCGCCGACGGCCATCTTGCTTGCCCAGGGCCGCATCGTGCACGCGCAAGGCCTGCTCGAGCAGCTCAGCGGAGAAGACCGCTTCCGTGACCACCGCGTCGTCGGAGCCAGCAGCACGGCTGGCCAAGAGCACCAACACGGGCCGAATACGCGGAACGCCCGGCGCCAAGTGGCTGGCCGGTGACTGGCCTTCTGGTGTGTCCCCGAGCGCAAGGTGGGCCAGAGCGACCTCGACCCGGCCCAAGGGCTCTTCTACTTGGTCTACCGCGCGCTCCACTTCTCGGAGCAGCGGGCGGACGAGCTTCTTGAGCCCCCGATGCAGGCGCGGCTTGTAGGCCGGGTCCGCATCAAACTTTGGGGGCTCTTGCGCCACTTCAGTAGCCGCCCGTCACCTTGTGCGCGGTGCCGTTGCCGTACACCATCATGGCGATCCCCGTGAAGATCAACACAAAGGCAAGCACGCCCGCCGAGGTCAGACTGATGTCGCTGACAGCGGAGAAGCCGAGGTTGGCGATCTGGGTGGACATGTGCTCACCCTCGGGGCCAGTCCAGCCTGAAATAAGCATGGTGGTGAGACCGGATGCGGTGAGGACGCCGCCAAAGGGAATCAGGTAGTCGTGCATGACATCTCCAGGGGCCCTCTCCTACCCTGCGCTATGGCCCAAGGCAAGGCACCGGGGCCCCCCTACAGCAGGGGGACTCTGTGGGGGTTAGGCCCCCATCGGCGCTACCGTGCGGCCGAGCTTGGATCTTCATGCCCCTGTCCCTGTCCCCTTCTCGCGCCCGATTGCCCTACAGCGGTCACGTCAGCCTTGAGCTGGCGCGGGGCCCAGCCACCCTACAGATCGCGGCTCGATTGGCCTCGGGCCTGCCACCGGAGCAATCCTGGGATGCGGTCTTGGAGCTGCAACGGCTCCTGGAGAACGTGGATGGGCAAGACGCCCCCAGCCTGCTGGAGTCCCTCTGGCGCACCCTGGGGAGCGCGCCGGAGACCTTGGGGCCCACCCGCGGCGCCGATCTCAGCCTGCTGGCACAGGCCAGTGATCCGACGGGCAACTGGCTCAGCGGCTGCGGACTCTCCCAAGTGGAAGGCCTGCCCCAGGCCCACAGCCTGCCCTCGGCCCTGGGCATCCCTGATGAGATGCCTCCAGCACTCCCCTGCCCCAAGCAGGACTGGGTCGCTGTGTGTGGGGAGGAAGGATCATGAGCAGCAAGCTGGCCTCGGGCGATCTGAGCGCTCTGGTTCTGCCCCGCGACTTGGAGCTGCTCCGGAACGAGGTCAGCACTCTGCTGGACCACCAGTCCCCTCTGGATCCCCTCTACCAAGCGCTGGCGAGTGAAGCGCCCATGGCCCTGGTCGACCTGGTCCTTGGGCCCAAGGCAGCCACCGGCACCCGCGCCGTTCAAGCCGCCCTGGCTGTGCTGCCCGCGCTGGTGAAGCAGACCACCCCTGCGGGCACCATCCGCCGTCTGGGGGACCTGGCCCCGGAGAGCAAGCCCGAAGTCTTGGCCGCCGCCGTGAAGGCCTTCCCGACCGCTGGTTGGCTTGTGGGACTCTCGGGCAAGTTCGAGGACAGCGCGCCGGGGAGCGCACACCTCCAGGGAACCCAAGACCACCCGGCCTACCCCGGGGTCTGCGTCGCCCACGCCAAGGCCGGCCACTTGGACGCCCTGTTGAACCAAGCGGCCCAGGGACAGGCAGCGGCGGTCGGCGCACTGGCTCTCGTGGATTCTTCAGCGGCCACTCAAGGGGCCGGCCAGCTCCTGGCGGCCCACCCGACCATACGGGTGGTTCCCTGGATCGCGGCCGCCAAAGGGCCAGATGCTCAAGAAGTCCTGCTGCCTTTGATGGCAAAACTGCGTAGCCGAGAGGCCGCGATGAACCTGCTGGCAGACCTGGGACCCTTTCCACGTGCGCAAGCACGGCTAAGCCTGATCCTAGCAGGCCTGCGCGCCTGATAGTCTGCGCCACGACCTGCGCCGGAGAGCCCTGATTATGTCCGAGACCATCCCCTCCTATTGCCGAGCATGCGAGGGCTTTTGCGGTGTACAGCTCAAGGTTCAGGGCGGCAGAATCACGGAGATCGACGGCGATCCGCTGAACCCCTTCAGCGCCGGACACCTCTGTCCCGTGGGCCAAGCCACCATTGAGGAGCCCCATGCCGAGGGCCGGCCCCTGCGTCCCCGCAAGCGCGTGGGCACCGAATGGCAAGAGGTGGAGTGGGACCAAGCCATCTCCGAGATCGGCGCATCCATGGCCAAGCTGCGCCGGGAGCACACCCGCGGAATCGGCCTGTACGCCGGCCCTGAGCTGGCCTTCGACCACCGGGGCGCGATCCGGGCGGCGGCATGGGCCCTAGGCAGCGGAACCCCCAACCTCTTCTCGCCTTTGGCCATGTACGGGGCCAGCCGGCTCCGGGCTGTGGAGTCCATTGTGGGCGCTGCCGTCCCACTGACCAGCGATGTGGGACGGGCTCACTACACCGTGCTGATCGGCAGTGACCAACAAGAGGCCCGCTGGGGTCCTTTGCAGTCGGGCACCATCCACACCCAGGCGCAGGACTACTTCCGCAAGCGGCGCCAGGGCACCAAGCTCATCGTGGTGGATCCCCGCGCTACCCCAACGGCCTTGGACGCAGACGAGCACATCCAGATCAAGCCGGGCACCGAGCCTTGGTACTTGCTGGGTCTGGCCCACGCGACACTGTTCAACAACTGGACCGATGCGCAGTACCTGCGGGACTACTGCACTGGCGTGGACGACCTTCGAGAGTGGCTGGCGCCTTGGACCCCACAGGTCTGCGCGGACATTTGCGGGATCGACGTAGGTGAACTCTCTGGCGTTGGGCTCAAGTTCGGTCGGGCCGCAATGGCCACCATTCTGCCGAGTGCCACCGTCTGCCAGTCCCACATGGGCACCGTGGCCTCGTGGGCGTGGCTGGTCACATCGGCCCTAACCGCCAACCTGCTCCGACCCGGCGGGCACTATGAGAGCGGCGGACTGATCGACATGCACCCCGTCCTGGCCACCCTGCCGAGCGAACGGGCCCCAAAGAGCCGGGTAAGCGGCATGGAGAGCTTGCTACTCCAGCTCCCCGGGACCGTGTTGGCCGAGGAGATCCTCACCCCAGGAGAAGGCCAGCTCAAGGGCTTGATTGTCGTAGGCGGCTGCCCCTTGCAGGAGTTGCCTGGCCGGAAAGAGATGGACCGGGCGCTCGAGGCATTGGAGCTCCTGGTCGTCCTAGACAACGTGGACAGTGAGACCGCCGCCAAGGCGGACTGGGTGCTGCCCACCGAGCACTTCTGGGAGCGCGGTGACCTGCACCTCTTGGACAACGCCCTGCTGCCATCGGTCTCCACCCAAGCCACCGCACCGGTGCTGCAAGCCCCCGAGAGCGTTCGCTCCATCGAGTGGATCCTCAAAGAGCTCTTCTCGGCGGCCAAGCCATCGCTGCGGGGAGAGTGGGGCCGGCACTTGCGTCTGACAGGCCGCATGGGCGCGACGGCGAACTTGGACGACTGGGTCGCCCGCATCCTGGACTGGAGCGGACTGCCCGACGAGGCCACCCTGCGCGGCATGCCCCACGGCATGGACGAAGGCGAGACCGACCGCAGCCAGTGGCGGCCCACACAAGAGGACGAGCGCCTGCACCTGGCGCCCGATGTGCTGCGCTCCGTGGTGATGGGCTTGAAGGCCCCCACAGAGGACGCCGCCAAGCCCTTCCGCTTGCTCACCGCTGCCCGCTGGCCAGGCGGATGGGGCTGGCGCCACCGCGTCGAAGGCGCCGAGGAGCCCGGCATCATCCTGCACCCGGAGGCTGGCTTTGCGGACGGGCAGACCGTGCGCGTGAAGACCTCGGCCGGCGAGGTCCAAGGCCCCGTTCGTCTGGACGCCAGTCAGCACCCCATCGGTGTGACCATCCCCTGGGGCTGGGCGATTCCGGCAGGCGAGCTGGTCGGCACCGACCACTTGGACCCCATCACTGGGGCCCCGGAGCAGTCCGGTTTGCCCTGCAGTGTTCAGGCCGTCTGAGCCCCAAGCGGGCTTCAGGGACTTGGGCCTTGTTCTGGACTGGCCTAGAAACTAGTTCTGGAGGCAATGCAACAATGGTGCTAGGGGTTCACGTACCTCTAGGAACCCCGGAGCATCGGTCATGTTGATTCTGTTGTCCGTGCTGGCATGCACACAAGAAGACACCACCCCGAGCACCCCTGCGGCCACCGCGCCCGTCACGGAGGCGGCCCCCGCCGCAGAAGAGAAGCCCGACCTGGACCCCGTTCAGAGCGAGCTCTCAGAGAACGCGCCCGAGCTTGAAGCCCCCAAGCTGGGCGAAGGCAGCAGCCGCAGCACCACCGGAGGCCCCTCCCTGGGCGGTCCTCCGTCCTTTGGTGGGGGCGGCTCGATGGGCGGCGCGCCTTCCCTGGGCGGTCCCCCACGTCTCGGCGGCGCACCCCAGCTCGGCGGCGCGCCAACCCTCGGCGGCGGTCCTCCCAAGCTGGGCGGCAGCAGCGGCGGCAAGTAGCCTGCGATCCAGGCTGGGTTAGTCGGGCTGCTACGGAGGCAGCCATGGCCACGATCCACGTACCCGGAACCCACTCCACCCTCGCCGAAGCTGTGGAGGCCGCCCAAGAGGGCGACCACATCCAGCTCACGGGGGAAGTGCAAGCCAAAGAGCTACGCATCCGCAAGCCCTTGGAGATCAGCGGCGGCACCATCTCGGGAGATGGTGCTTTTGCCCTGGGCTTGTTCGCGGACATCAACATCCACGGCACCGAGATCAGCCACTTGGGCGGTCACGGCGTGGTCATCATGGCGGGCAGCCCAACCCTCGCCCAGATCAAGATGCGCGTCGGCGCCACGGCCATCGCCTGCGGCCAGTCGGCCAGCCCGCACATCACGGGCGTACACATCCAGGGCTGCAGCATCGGTCTGAGCGCCCAGGACAAGGCCCAGCCGCACATGGACAACTGCATGATCACAAGCTCAGGCAGCGCCATGTTCTTCCGGAATGAGTCCGGGGGGCTCATCTCCTCCACCGCACTGAGCAGCGGAAAGATGGCCGCTGTAGAGATCACCGATCAGGCCTCGCCGACGCTGGCTGGGGTCGCAGTGGTCGCGGGAGCAGCCGGCGGCTTCTTCATCAACCAGCAGGCCACCCCAAAGATCGCCGGCTGCCTCATCCAGAGAACCGGACTCGCTGGTCTCGAGGTCACCGACCAAGCCAACCCCGAAGTCGATGGGCTGATGGTGAAGGAAGGAATGGCAGGCGGAGTCTTTCTTCACGGAGAGTCCACCGGCACCTACCTGGAGATGGAGGTGCACGACTGCGCCCTGTCCGCGGTCGAGGTCAGCGAGAAGGCCAAGCCGGAGATGGAGCGCACCCTGCTCAAGGGCGGCGGCGGCGGCGGGCTCTTCGTACAGGACGAGGCGGTCCTGGAGTCCATCGACTTGGTCGTCGATGGGGTGCTCTTTCAGGCGCTCGAGGCGGCCGGCGAGAGCCAGGTCATGCTGGAGAACGCCAAGATGACCGGCAGCGGCTCCTTTGGCGTCTACAGCCGAGACAAGAGCAAGGTGCAGTTGGTGGGCTGCGAGATTTCCGGGGGCCGTGAGTGGGGCGTGCGCATCCAGGACGCAGCCGTGCTGGCCATGGAAGGCGGCCGCATCGACGACAACTACCTGGGCGCCGTGCTGGGCAGCGGTGGCGGTCAGGTGCTGGTGGACAACAAGACCGAGCTCAAGGGTACCCAGAGCATGCTGGAGCGCTCCGGGGTCACCCGGGCCTAAGCCACAGAGACTCGCTCAGCTCTCGAGCGAGCTCTGATTGGACTCAGTTTCTGGAGAACACAGCGCTCAAGTCAATGTCATAGCTCTCATAGGTGACAACCCCCGAACAGGTCAGCTCCTCGGCCGCCACGGTGCACTCCCAGTCGCCGACCAAGTCGATGGCGTCGCTTGCATCACCGGTCTCGGCCCAGGTGCCCGTCAGGTCCATAGAGAAGCTGGCCACATCGGCCAACGGGGTCGCCGTGCCGCTGAGCTGCAGGCTGTAGCCGTAGGTCTCGCCATCGTAGGTGTAGCTGTGGGTGGTATCCAAGGTCGCAGCCAAGCCGGGGGTGACCTTGATGCTGCCAGCGGCGTCGGGGTAGTACTCGAGCAAGTCGTAGGCATAGCCGTCGATCTCGGTCTTGAAGACCATGCTCTTCAGGTCCCAGTCGCCGACGTAGTCGAAGTTGGGGTCCTCGCCGTCGCAGTTGGAGTCGATGCCGTCACCGATGGTCTCTTCCGCGTCGGGGTTGACCGATGCATCCTCGTCGTTGCAGTCGTCTTCAACGGCAAAGCCGTCGTCGTCGTTGTCGGTCGCGCAGCCAACCAGCAGCATGGCTGCCAGTGGAATCAGTGCAGTGTTCTTCATGTTGGGGTCTCCTCATCTAGGCCCTGAGAGGCGCACATAAGGAGAAGCGCGCACATCAGCACGCAAAAGCCAACGCCGAGGTCGGATTTGGTACGCCACACGCCCCAAACGGCCAGCCGCGGCGCGCCCCAGGGAAGGGCTCCCTGAAGCGCACAAGCGCTCACTGACGGGTGAAGCTCGCGGTGGTGTCCAGAGGGAGGCTCTGTTCCCCTACCGTGGCAGTGGTCTCACCGCTGCAGCTCAAGGTGTCCGCGTCCACGCTGCACTCCCAGTCGCCGGTGACGTCCAAGGCCTCATCGTCTCCGATGGCGAAGATTTGACCGCTCAAGTCCAGGGAGAAGGCCGAGACCTCGCTCAATGGGGTCGCATCGCCAGCCAAAGAGACACCCAAACCAAAGGTCTCGCCCTCGTCCGTGTAGGTGTGGGTGGTCTCCACGCTCACGACCAAGTCCTCGGACACTTCCATAGAGCCGGCGGCATCCCCATAGGCTTCCAGGACATCCCTGCCCTCTTCGTCTGCCATGACGATGCTCGCCAAGTCCCAGTCTCCGACGTAGTCGAAGTTGGGGTCCTCGCCGTCACAGTCGGAATCGACGCCGTCGCCGATGATCTCCTCGGCGTCGGGGTTGATGTCCGGATCGGTGTCGTCGCAGTCGTCTTCCAGAGCGAAGCCGTCTCCGTCGTCGTCTACGACAACCTCCTGCTCCTCCTCTTCTTCGTCGATGACTTTGGTGCAGCCGACCAGAAGTATGGCGGCCAGTGGAATAAGTGACATGTGTTTCATGATGATGGGTCTCCTCTCTTGCCCACTAAGACCATGCCCCAGCCTCGGCAGGGTTCGTGAAAGGCTGTGAACCGGGCGTCAGAGCAGAGATAGGAGCCTCTCGGCCTGGAACTTTGGGCTGAGTACTGCCCAAGAATCGCGAGCGGGGTAGGTAAACGCAGCACCGAGAGGCCCCAGAAAATGCTCATCGTCACCGGAACCAAGCGCAGCGGCACTTCTCTCTGGATGCAGCTGCTCATCTCCGCCGGCTACAAGCACGTGGGGACCAAGTTTCCCCGCAACTGGGAGGAGAAGCTCAAGGCGGCGAACCCCAACGGCTTCTATGAGAGCGAGCTGCGCAAGGGTGTGTACTGGGAGACGAACCCCCACCCGCAGACGGGCCGCTACCTGCACCCCAAAAACACCAGCCGTCTCCTGACCAAGGTGTTCATCCCGGGACTCGTCAAGAGCGACCACGCCTTCTTAAGCCGCGTGGTCTGCAGCGTGCGCCCGTGGCAGCAGTACTCCCGCTCCGTGCGGAAGATGCGACTCCTGGAGTCCCAGGTCTTTGAGTGGGCCACCAAAGAGAAGCAGCCCGCCTATCTGCCACCCGAGGTGGAGTGGTTGAAGGAGAACTTCATGCTCGTGCGGGATCTGCGGGTGCGCGGCTACCCCCACCGCGTGGTGCCCCACAGCCAACTGATGACCTCGCCCGAGGCCACCTTGACCAAGATCCTAGACTGGGTCGGCGGCGATGTGAGCAAGGCCCCCGAGCTGGCCAAGCAGATCGACCCCTCTCTCTACCGCAACCGCAACCCCCAAGTCAGCGCTGTGCTCAAGCCCGAGCACCTCGCCCTTCTGGACACGTGGCAAGCCTGCGTCGAGGCAGGCGATTGGGGCAACCTGGAAGGGCTCAAAGCCCTCAACGAGGCCTGGAGCATCGGCCTGGAGAAGGGCTGGTTTGAGCAGATCTACCCCTGGAACGACCCTCGGATCGCAGGAGAGGAGCTCTAGGCTCGGAGCAGCGCCACCTGTCGCACGACCTCGGACCAAGCCGTTCCGCCATGGGACACCCGGCGCTCAACGGCAGCCTCCAGCTCCAGCCAATCAAAGGCGTCGGCCTCGAAGGCGCTGTGGTGCTCCTGGAGTACTTCGAGGGTGAGCAGCGAGAAGTTGCCGCCCCGGTCCTCACACCACTTCACCAGGGAGCCGCTGACGTGGTGTGCGTCGCGGAAGGGCACGCCCTTGGCGGCCAGGTAGTCCGCCAGCTCGGTGGCCAGCAGGAAGTCGCCCTTGAGCACCTCGGTGTAGCGCTCGGTGTAGACGCTCAGGGTGGACCACATGCCCTGCATCATCTCCACGCACGCGATGGTGGTGCCCATCGCGTCGAAGAGGCTGTGACGGTCCTCCTGCAGGTCGCGGTTGTAGGCCAGGGGCAGGCCCTTGACCATGGTCAGCAGCGCCTGCAAATCACCGTAGACCCGGCCAGCCTTGCCGCGCACCAGCTCCGCGGCGTCGGGGTTGCGCTTCTGCGGCATGATGCTGGAGCCGGTTGCGTAGGCCTCGCCCATGCGCACGATCTTGAACTCTGGCGTGGACCAGAGCACCAACTCCTCGGCCATGCGGGAGAGGTGGGTCACGCAGATGGCGCAGAGGCTGGCGGCCTCCTGCAGGTGGTCTCGGGCGGCGACCGCGTCCATGGCGTTCTCGACCACGCCGGCAAAGCCCATCAGCTCCGCGCTGCGCTTGCGGTCGATGGGGTGTGGGGTGCCGGCCATGGCGCCTGCGCCCAGTGGCGAGAGATCCATGCGGGTCATGCAGTCCCGAACGCGGCTGCGGTCCCGGTGCAGCATCCAGCAGTAGGCCAGCAGGTGGTGTCCGAGCCAGATGGGCTGGCCTCGCTGCAGGTGGGTGAAGCCTGGGATGAGGGTGCGGCCGTCCTGCTCAATGCGCGTGCACAGGGCGTCGATCAGGCCAGCGAGGGCTTCATCCAAGATCCGCAGGTTGGAGAGCATCCAGAGGCGTACGTCGGTGGCGACCTGGTCGTTGCGGGAGCGTGCGGTGTGCAGCTTTCCGCCCACGGGACCGACGATGTCGATCAGGCGTGACTCCACAGCCATGTGCACGTCTTCGAGCTCGATGCCCGGGGTGTAGGTGCCCTCGCGCAGCTCGCTGCGGACCTGCGCCAGTCCATCGATGAGGGTCTTGACCTCGGTCTCGGAGAGCAGGCCCACCTCGCCCAGCATGGTGGCGTGGGCCATGGAGCCGGCCACGTCCTCCTCGAACATCATCAGATCCACCCCCAGAGACTCTGAGAAGCGCTGAAAGGCGGCGGCTGGGCCACCCTCAAATCGACCGGACCACAAGGCCATCTTTCTCTCCAGGACTGGGACCAGCAGCTATCGGAGACGCATCGCACATTCAAGGTGACAGGTCTACTGCCCAGCGGTGTCTTAGGGTTCGAAGACAAGAGACAGGAGCTTCACCATGACCATCCTTCTGACCTTGCTGGCCTGTGCCACCCAAGGAAACGGCGTTGAGGCCACTGAGTCCCGAGATGTCGGCGACTTCTCTGGCGTGAAAAACACCACCTTCGTCGATGTGCACTGGAGCTCGGGAGACTCCGCCGCGGAGGTGCACTGCGATGAGAACCTGCTGGAGTACATCTTCACCGACATCGAAGATGGCCAGCTGGTGGTGCGCACCCCCAACGACATGCTGCTGACCACCAAGATGGACTGCCACGTCACGCTGCAGAGCGCGTGCTTGAACCGGGTGGGCGTCTCGGGAAGCGGCTCCTTCATGGCCGGGGACGGCTGCGAGCTGCGCGAGTTGAGCGTGAGCGGCTCTGGCAGCGCGGACATCGGCGCCATCGCCTCGGACAGCCTGGACATCCACATCAGCGGCTCCGGCGGCGTGAGCGTGGATCAGGTCGACACCATGGACCTGGTCATCGACACCAGCGGCTCCGGCGGCGCAAGGGTCCAGGACATCTCTACCGACACCCTCATCGTTGAGCACAGCGGCTCCGGCGGCAGCGACCTGAGCGGAGAGGCCGGCGAGCTGGACCTGCACACCAGCGGGTCGGGTGGAATGGGAGCGAGCGATCTGCTGAGCTACGCCCTGGTGGCCAAGATCACCGGCTCCGGCTCCAGCGCTGTTGAGATGGACGGCCCAGTCGAGGCCAAGCTGAGCGGGTCCGGCTCCCTGACCCTGAGCGGAAACCCGGGTCCGGTAGACGTTCAAGAGACCGGCAGCGGACGCGTCTCCTACTGAGCGAGACCACAGAGAAAAACCCCCGGCGGAACACCAAGGTGCTCCGTCGGGGGTTCTGCTTTGGGCCCAAGGCCCGCGCCTTAGCTGCTCTGCGGGCGGCGCTTCACGAACAGAGGCTGACCAGCCTTGCGGCGGACCTCAGCGATGGTCTTGTAGGGCAAGCCGTACAGGGCCATGAAGCCCTCCGCCGTGGTGCGGTCAAAGGTGTCGCCCTCGGAGTAGGTGGCCAGGCCCATGTCGTAGAGGCTGTAGGGGCTGCGGCGCCCGGTGATGCGTGCCAAGCCGGCCGAGACGCGGATGCGCACTTCGCCGGTGACCGTGCGCTGGGTCTCTTCCAAGAAGGCCTGCATGGCCTCGCGCAGGGGGCTGAACCACACGCCGTCGTAGATCACGTTGGCGAAGTCCTGGGACATCTTGTTCTTGTAGTTGAAGGTGGCCCGGTCCAAACAAATGCGCTCCAGCTCGGTGTGCGCCATGTGGATCAAGCTGGCGCCCGGAGCCTCGTAGACCTCGCGGGACTTGAGACCGACCACGCGGTTCTCCACCATGTCGATGCGGCCCACGCCAAAGCCGCCTGCGACCTGGTTGAGCTCCTTGATGAGCGCGGTTGGGCTCATGGTCCGCCCGTCGATGGACACCGGTGTGCCCTGCTCGAAGCCCAAGACCATCTCGATGGATCCACGAGGCGCGTGGCTGGGATCCTTGGTCATACGCCAAGCATCGGCAGGGGGCTCGGTCCACAAGTCTTCCATCTCGCCGCACTCAATGGCGCAGCCCCAGAGGTTCTGGTCGATGGAGTAGGGCTTGGCCTTGGTGATGGGGATTGGGATCTTCCGCTCCAGGGCGTACTCCACTTCCATCTCGCGGGTCAGCAGGTCCCAGGTCCGCAGGGGCGCGATGATCTCCAGGTCGGGCGCCAAGGCGCGGATAGCGACCTCGAAGCGGACTTGGTCGTTGCCCTTGCCGGTGCAGCCGTGGGCCACAGCGGTGGCGCCGAACTTGCGCGCGGTCTCCACCAGCTTCTTGGCCAGCAGCGGACGCCCCAGAGCGGTGTGCAAGGGGTACATGCCCTCGTAGACAGCCGATGCGTGCACAGCTGGCAGGATGTAGTCCTCGACGAACTCGTCCTGAAGGTCCTCTACAACGCAGTCAACAGCGCCGGTTCGAATGGCCTTCTCTCGGATGCCGGACAGGTCCTCGCCTTGGCCCAAGTCGCCGGTAAAGCCGTAGATCTCGGCGCCACCGTAGGCCTCGGACAGCCAGGGAATCATGCAAGAAGTGTCCAGACCGCCGCTGTACGCAGTGACGATCTTCTTGATCTCAGACATTGGAGCTTCGTCCTTCAAGATGGGCCAAAAAACAGCCCGCGGTTGGTTGCTAAAACGTGGAGCCGCTCAGGTGGGATCCGCGATCTCAAGACCGCGAATCTCGTCCGCCAGAGCGTCGATTTTCGATGTGTCGCAAGGCGCGACAAAGACCGTGTCATCCCCCGCGACCGTGCCCAGGATGTTGCCGTGTCCCCATCCATCCAGGAAGGCGGCCACGCCCTCGGCCCGTCCGGCCAGGGTTCGGATGACCAGAAGGCTGCCGTTGTGGCGCACGTTCTGAATCTCCATGCCCACCACACGCCGAAGCGCTTCCAGGTAGGCCGGACTGCGGTCCGCTTGGTAGACCGGGCCAGCAGCGGTCGTGCGCCGGACCACGTTCATGTCCCGAAGATCCCGAGACAATGTGGCTTGGGTGCACTGCACACCGTGCATCGCGAGCAAACGCACGAGCTCTTCCTGGGAACCGATTCGGTTCTCGTGGATGATCCTCTTGATCAGGCTGCGGCGGCGTTCACGGGGTGTCATGGGCACCGTCTATACACCGCCCTGAATAGTCATGCAATGAATATGCATACAAAGATCGGCGTGCCCCACCGGGCTATATCTCGGGCATGCACGCTCTAACGCTAAAGGCCCACGGGCCCCCGGATCAGGCCCTTGAACTGCAGCCCCAAGCGCGTCCAGAACCGGGCCCTGGAGAGCTGCTGGTGCGTGTGTTGGCTAGCCCCATCGATCCGGTGGACCTGCTGGTCGTCGCCGGTCACTACCCGGTGTTGCCTCCTCTGGGCTCGGTGCCCGGACTGGAAGGTGTGGGCCGGGTAGAAGCCTTGGGAGAAGGGGTAGATCCGTCTTGGATGGACAGCCTGACCTTGCTGCCAATGCGGGCTTCCGCTTGGGCCACCTGGGCCATCATTCCCCAGTCCAGATCACTGCGACTTCCTGCGGATCTGGATCCCATCCAAGCCTGCATGCTGCGCTTGAATCCGCCCAGCGCTCTGGATCTCATCGCCGAGTTGGCCCCCGGAAGCTGGCTCATCCAGAGTCCCGGAGCAGGCGCCGTGGGCCAGTGCATCATTCAGCTCGCCAAGACACGGGGCTTGCATACGATCAATCTCATACGCCGCGAATCCCGCAGAGAGCGTCTGATGGGCTTGGGGGCCGAGGCGGTCTTCCACCAAGACACCAAGGGACTGCGCAAGCAGGTGCGGGCCCTGATCGACGGCGCTCCTCTCTCCCGGGCCATCGACGGCAGCGGCGGTCCCCTGGCCGACCGAATGGCCAGCTGCCTGGACCCAGGCGGGGAGGTGCTCTGCTATGGCGCTGCATCCCGCCAGCCGGCCCAGCTCTCGGTACGGAACAGTGTCTTCAACGGCATTTCGCTGCGCGGCTACTGGCTGTATCGGGAGAACGCCCAGAACCCACACGCCGAGAACGCGCGTCTGTTGGATCTGGCAGAAGAGATGCGAGGAGGCACCCTAAAGCTGGAAGTGGCCCAGGTGTACGCGCTCTCACAGTGGCAGCAAGCCTTTGCGTTGGCGCGCAATGGGGAGCGCTGCGGCCGGGTGATTCTGAGACCCTAGGACCCTGCGCGCTGGAGTCTGCGGCTACGAGGTGGATGTAAAGCGCTCTAGGCGCTGCAGACAGGCCTTCCAGGCCCTCTCATCAAAGTCAGGGTCTTCCTTCCAGAGGCGCGTGACCTGGATTCCTTGCTCGCTGCGTTTGGCCTCGACTCGGCCAACAAACTTGCCCCGGTGCATCAAGGGGCAGACGTACCAGCCCCAGCGACGCTTCTCGGCTGGTTTGTAGACCTCCCAGAGATACTCAAAGCCGTACACAGCCTGAATCAGCTTTCGGTCCCAGATCATCGGGTCCAAGGGGCCCAACAGACGCATGCGCTCATCGAAGCTGGGCGCGTCCATGGCGAGCAGATCCGGATGGGCCAGCCAGCTCTTGCGGCTGCCCGGCAAGCGCACTTCTGTGGCCTTCCCCTCCTCAATCAGGCGGTCCACCGTCTCGCTCTTTCGGGCCGGACTGAGGATGGACCACTGGGGACCGTCGGCTCGGGGCAGCATCCCGATGGCCTGGATGCGGTCCAGGATGCCTTCTTCGTAGAAGTCACCGGCCGGCTGGGCGAGCAATGCGGCGCTGGGCACCGACCAGAGCTTGCCTGCCGTTGAGCGCCCCGTGACCACCACCTGACAGCGGCGCCAGAGCACCTGCAGCGCCATGGAAGCCGCCTTGGACGTGGATTTCCAACCGCTCCAGTCCACGGGATCGACCCTTCCTTGGTCAGAGAGGTCTTTGGACAAGAGGGGGCCCCGCTCTCCAAGCTCTGCCAGGACCGCCTCAAGCAAGCCATCACTGACCTGTCTGTGCTGCTTGCTGGTCCTCCACCACGGCGTCTTCAGAGACTGCGCCCGGTAGCTCCCGAAGCGGTTCACGTCGATCAAGCAGCGTTCCTTGGCAAAGTGCTCAAAGGCGTGCTCGGGCAGCAAGGCGTCATAGACCTGGCCGCGCGTGAGTCCATCCACCCGGGCATGGGCCACCAAGTCCGCGTTGCTGGCGATGGGCTGGAGCGGGTCCAACTGAATGCAGCGCATCACACGAAGCAGGCTCTGAATCCCGGCGTCGCCCCTCTGCGTCCAGGCCTGGTTCAGGTGGTGCCAGGCGACGAGTCGTCCCTGCAGAAAACTGGGTTCAAGCTCAATCATTCTGGCCCTCACTTGCCTGACTCCCATACACGAAGTCTGGCCGCGCCCGGTAGGGGTTGCGCGGGTCACTGACCAAAAACCAGTCCGCACCCGGTCCCGCCACAAAGGCTTGCCACTGGGGCTCGGGAACCATCACATAAGGGCCTGCCAGGTCCACCGCGTCCGGGGCCACCGGGGCCAAGTAGCGCATGGAGACGCCGTACACGACGCGGGTCCACCCTTGGTGCGGCTCTGGCGGCTGGAAGTTCTCACAGTGCACGCCGGTCTGGGCCATGATCTGGCCACAGATGCCCCGATGGGCCACGACCTTCTCGCTGTCTTGTAAGAGCGGAAGGTTGGCCGCAAAGGCCAGATAGTCCGGCTCTCGGGCCTGGTTGGCCTGAACCACCATCGGCACCAGACTCGCCAGCGAGGCCAGTACGATGGGCACCATGACCTCGGGGGCAGCAGCGCTCAGCAAGGTGCACATCAGGGCCACAGGGATTCCGCCGACGAGCATCAGTCTCCAAGCGGTCAGATCCCACCCGAAGGGCAGACCTGGCGCCAGACAGAGCACCGCGAGCAAGAGCCCGGCGATGGCCAGGGGACGCTCTCGCTCCGAGGCCCAGGCACGCCACAACAGCACGCCGGGCGCCACCGCCAGCAGCCCCAACTCAGCGAGCTCTCCCACCCGAATCCGGCCTCCGAGCAGGGCTTGAAGGCGCGGTCGTCCTCCTTCCATCGAGAGCAGGCGCTGCAGGTCTTCGGCGCGGAGCACCCCAAAGGCGAGGGCCGCCATTCCGCCCAGACCGCCGAGGACCAAGAGCCAGCCGGGCACCTTCAAGCGGGGTCCGATCCGCGGCACAAGCACTTGCGTGCCCACGATTCCAGCTGCCAAGACCCAGCCCATGACCCCGGAGAGCTTGTGCACAAAGAGCCCCACAACGAGCAGGACCAAGGCACCGACCCGCTCCCAGGGCTTCTCGCCAGCGAGCAGGGCCAGGACCCAAGGCAGCAGGGCCAGTCCCAGGGCGTTCTTCAGGTACTCCGAGCTCACGCCCAAGAGCAGCGGCGAGGCCCCCAACCAGAGCCCACAGACCCACGCAGCGGGCACACTTCGGGTCCAGCGCCAGCCGGCCACCACACCCCCCAGGGCCATGACAAAGGCGCCGAGCAGAGCGGCCAGCTTGTTGCCCAGGATCGCCCCAAAAGGCACGGACAAGGCGGCCAAGAGCCAGAAGGCCAGCGAGTTGTCTGCGAACTCCGGAGCCCCCGCCGCCCAGGACTCGGTCTGGATGACGTAGTACCAGCCATCATAGCCATGGGCCAAGGCGTCATCGAAGAGCACCAAGCCGCGCAGAGTGGCAGCCACCAGGCCGCTGACAAGGCCAGCGAGCAGGAGCCAGACGGGTTCTGGACGACGGGCTCCCGAAGCTGCCACGCTCAGAGGGCGACGTGTTCCAGGATGTCACCGGTCTTCACGTCGAGCTTGAAGGCTGCGGCGTCTTGCACCTTGCCCAGCTCAAAGCTCTCCTGGCCGTCCCAGGTCACGATCCAAACGCCACGGGAGTCCCAGTAGCGGCTGGCGGCCTCGGCGTTGTACATGTCGCTCATGTCGATGACCTCGCATCGGTCATCTGTCTGCAGGGAGATGCCCCAGCCTTCCATCTCGGTCTGCAGGCTCCCGTGCTCTTGCAGCTTGGCGCTGTTGTCGCCCTCGAAGCTCTTGAGCAGGGCCACGTTGGCCCGGTCGGTCTTGGTCAGGCGGCTGTCTTCAAAGCCGGGATCGGCGCAGTACCAGGACTGTGCATCGAAGTGAGCCTGCAAATCCTCGCTCTTGAAGCTGCGGCCGTAGCGCGCGAAGATCTCGTTGCGGACGATGCGCACCTCAGCTTCTGGGATGGCCAGAGCGTCTTTGGGGCTCAGAGCGTCACCCTTGGCGAAGCGACCCGAGTAGCTGGCCAGCTTCTCGGAGCAGCTCAGCTCGGTCGCGGCCGCCGCCACCGGGGCTGGTGCAGCGGCGACTGGCGTGTTGGCCGTGGCTGGTTCGCCACCAGAGCAAGCGAGGACAAGGGCGATGAGCATGTTTTCTCCGTTTCGATGGACGCAGCCTATCAAAAACGAGCGCTCAGGGGACCCTACGCCAACCCTACAAGGTGCTCAGGGGCTACTCTTTTGGGGTGTACATCAAGCCCTCGGCCCTCACCCCTCAGCACCTGCGCCTGCTCAAGGCCCCGGCTCCCTCCCTGGCCTCCGTCCTGCGAGAGTGGGACCGCAGCGCCTTGAGCCGCCACGCGCACTTTGTGGTGGAGCCTCAGGCTGCACTCGCTTGGGCGAGCACGGATTCCAGCGAGCTGGCCAGCTGGGTGCGCGCAGAGCGCAACCTGGACTTGGAGCAACGCAGCGAGGGATGGCTGCTGAAGTTCTCCGGCAGCGCCACCCTCTGTCACGGCCCGGCCCACCATCGGGCCCAAGCCAATGTCGGCAAGCGCTATCCCGAGCTTGCACCGCAGGTCTTCACCTTCCAGGTGCGCATCTCCAGGGTGTACGTCATCGAGACCGAGCTGCCTCTGCCAGCGCCCTAGTTGCCGCCGAAGAGCCGGGCAAAGAAGCCCTTCTTCTTCTCTGGCTCTTCCGCCTCTTCTCCCTCGACTTTGGCCAAGCCCACAAGCTTGCCTCCCGAGAACATGAAGAGCAGCTTGCTGATTTGATTGCGCGGTTCCGTGTCTCGGTACTGCCGCTCGATCAAGGCCAGCCCATAGGCCGGATCCATCGAGCGGGGCAGAATCAGAGCTTGGCCCTTGGCCGGAATCCCCACGAAGAGCAGCTCACTGTCCAAGCGGGCGTGCAAGCCCAGCACAAAGTCCGGGTCAAAGAGCTTCTCCGCGGCGTAGTAGTCGCCCTCCAGGACCAGAGCCGTGCCGCCCTCGAGGGCGAGCTCTTGCAGCTCAAAGGGCACCTTGGACAAGTTGGCCAGAGCTTGGGCCTTGAGCTCAGCGAGCTCCTCTCCCTCCAGATCCTTCCCCATCGTGCGCACCGAGTTGGGGGTATCGCGCACAAGGGCCAAGACGGGCACCGGCGTGTCTCCGTCCAGGATGGGCTCACAGCAGGAGAGCTCCACTCCGGCCCAGTCGTGCGGGCGAATGTTGAACATCACCATGCCGTCTGGCAGAGCGGCATCCTTGGCCAGGCTCAGCAGGAAGGTTGGGGCCTCGCTGGGACCGTCCCGGAAGAAGCGCTCCACCTTGTCAAAGACGTTGCTCAGAGAGCCGTCCTTGCCGCACATGAAGGGAATGGTGCCAAAGAACTTGGGGTCGGGCACCCAGGTGTGACCGTAGTCCCGCACCAGCAGAAAGCCTGTGGCCGCGCCCAGCTCCAGGACAGCGCTCCAGTAGGCCTCCTTGTCCTCCTTTCCCCCCATGGCACCGACCCGCACGCCGATCTGATGTTGCAGCTTCTCCAAGCCGGCGTCGTCCGCGGACAGGCCGTTGCGTTTGAAGCTGGCCTGGCCCATGGAGAGCAAGGCCGTGCTGGCTGCCTGGAGTACCCGGTCCGTGTCCACAGCCGCTGGGTGCACGCGCCCTGAGTCTGCCTCTTCTACCTCTGCGCCGGCTGCACAGGCCAGATCGATGAACCACTGTGACGGTGCCAGCATCATGGCCAAGCGAACCCGGTCAACGGGGTCTGAGCCGCGCTGGGCGTTGAGCACACGTGTGAGCATCATGAGCGTGGAGAGCTCGGCCTGAGCATCGATCTCCGCTGCATCACGGTGGTCTGTCTGAACCCCAAAGGGGCCGCTGTCATCCTGAACGCGCATGTCCAGCCGATCCAGATCCAGATACATCTCTCACTCCTTCGCGCTCACTCTATCCCTGGATAGCCCCAATGCCTGCTCTGCTGATCGACGCCCGTGACCGGGACCTGGGAGGCGGCTTTGTCGTCAAGCGCACCCTGCCCACTGTGAAGTGCCGCAAGGTGGGCCCCTGGGTTTTTGCCGACCACTTCGGCCCGCACACCTCCATCGCCAGCACCAAGGGCGATGTTCGCCAACATCCCCACATCGGCCTGAGCACCGTCAGCTACCTCTTCCAGGGCAGCATCGAGCACCGGGACTCTACCGGCGGCCACGCCATCGTGCGCCCAGGCGAGATTCACTGGATGCGTGCCGGCCACGGCATCGTGCACAGCGAGCGCGCCCCCAGGGACACCATCGGCCAGGAGGTGCAGAGCCACGGCCTGCAGCTCTGGTGTGCCCACCCCGACGGCGAAGAGGACCAGGAGCCCTCCTTTGGGAGTTGGCGGGATCTACCCGAGCTGGACCTGGACGGCGTGCGCGTTCAGCTGCTCTGCGGCAGCGGCTGGGGACACACCTCCCCTGTCGAGGTCACCAGTCCTCTGATCTACGCCATGGCCCACCTCAAGGCCGGCCAGAGCCTGCGACTGCCAGAGCACGAGGAGCTGTCTGCCTACGTGGTGAGCGGTGCCATTAGCACCCAAGGGCTCCAGGCCAAGACCCACCAGATGCTGGTCTTCGGCGAGCAGCGTGGCAGCATTCAAGCGACGCAAGACAGCGTGGTGGCCATCCTCGGAGGCGACGCCATTGGGGAGCGACGCATCTGGTGGAACATGGTGCACTCGGACACCAAGGTCCTCAAGCAGCAGGCGGAGCGCTGGCGGAAGCATGGTTTTCCGACGGTTCCCAACGACATTGAAGACCACATTGAGGCGCCGAGTGGGCCGCGCTGAGGGCTGCTGCATAGGGCAAGGACCAAGAACGCCCCCAAAGAACGGAGGCCTAAGCCTACGAGGTGAGTAGTCCTTAGGACGGGCGCACCCACCAATCTTCCGGGACGCAAGAACGCTCCGAAACACCACCCATTGCGGCCCATCGGGCTGCTTGGGCGACTCTGAAACGAAGCGCAAAGCGCAAGGCTTCAGACAACCCAAGCAGGTCGCTTTGCGACCCGCGAGGAAGGTGGGTAGTCCCGTAGGGACGAGGAGGAAACCTGGGTTGCCTCCTATGGGGGGTGCTGCTCAGCTTGCTGAGCATGCAAGGGGGGGCAATGCCCCCCTCTCAGAGACACAGCCAAACGCTGCTCCCTCCCACTCCGGCACCACCGGGCCACCCGTTCGAGTCAGCTCAACCTCGTCTACAGAGCTCAGTCGCCGGCCCCAAACCAGAGAATTCTAAAAGGCGCACCCATCCGGCAACGGCTGCTCGCTCGCCAACTCAGCAGCGAAGCTGGCCTCCAGCTCAGCAGCCACAAAGCCCCCAGCCACGCTGCCGCGCATGGCCTGACCGCCGTAGCCGCCAGGGTTCATGTGCGCGCGCACCCACAACTCTTGGCCTGGGTCCACCATCAGGCTCCCGCTGCGCGTGAAAGGCTGCTCATCGACGTGGCTGTGGCCCAGCACCCTGCGGCTGACCAACGCGCCGTCCAGGGTGAGAACCTCCCACCAGTTGGCGTACTGCGAGCAGCCCGTATCTGGGCTGAGAAGCGTCACCGAGAAGGTGCTTGAATCGCCACTCTCACTGACGGATACGCCCACCACGTCGGCCAGCTCGCTGGCCACGGACTCGGGCCTGGAGTCGATGGGCGTGGAGGCACAGGACAAAGCGAAGAGGAGAGCGGAGATGGGCATATCTGGCCCGTATCATGCTCCTGAACCCGGAGGGTTTGAACCCATGAAGCTGCATCACGCACTGGTCTTGGACGGCAAAGGCGGCTGCCGAGAGGCCACCCAAGCTGAGATGGACAGCGGGCAAGCGAGCAAGGGAACGCTCTGGCTGGACATGGACCACGAAGACCCAGGGTGCCGGGCTTGGCTGCTCGCTGACCCTGGCGTTGACGAGGTCAGCACCGAGGCCCTCCTGGTGGACTCTCCCCGTCCCCGCTCCTTCTCGGTGGGCGAACAGCTGCTCGTCATGCTGCGCGCGGTCAACCTGAGTCCAGGCGAGGACGAGGAGGACATGGTCACCCTGCGTTTGTGGGTGGAGAAGAAGCGCGTGATCAGCTTCCGCCACCGTCGGGTGGGCGCCATCGAACAGGTCCGGGCCGAGCTGCTCTACGGCCAGGGGCCGCTGAACTCCAGCGAGCTGCTCTACGACCTGATCGACCACCTGTTGGACCGCATCGGCCAAGTCGTAGAGGACCTGGAGGACCAGGTGGACGCACTGGAAGAGATGGTGCTCACCGCTGAGAACCGCGAGGTGCGCACGAAGCTCTCCGAGGTGCGCAGAAAGAGCATCTCCCTGCGCCGCTACCTGGCACCACAGCGGGAGAGCCTGGGCCGCCTGCACGCCGAGCGCGTGCCGTGGCTGAACGATTTGACCCGAGCGCGCCTGCGGGACGCCGCCGACCGAATCACGCGCTATTTGGAGGGCTTGGACGCCGCGAGAGAGCGCGCAGCGGTCACCTATGAGGAGCTCTCCAACCGACTGGCCGAGCACATGAACAACACCATGTACCGGCTCTCCGTCGTCGCAGCGATCTTCCTGCCCCTGGGCCTGCTCACCGGATTGCTGGGCATCAACGTAGGCGGCATGCCGGGCGTGGAGTCGCCCTATGCCTTCGCGGCTGTTTCGGTGCTCCTGGTTCTGCTCGGGGTCTTGGGCTGGTTCTTCTTCAGGCGCAACCGGCTGATCTAATCGGCAGAGCAGCTCACTGAATCTTGGCGACCTTCTCGAGAATGGGCGCGTCCCGCTCGGTCACCAGGTTCACAACCAGACCCTTTCGCCCGGCCCGCGCGGTGCGCCCTGCGCGGTGCAGGTAGTTGTCGAGCTGCTGGGGCAGGTGCACGTTGATCACGCGGCCGACCTGCTCGATGTCCAGGCCGCGGCCACCCAAGTCGGTGGTGAGCAGCAGCTGAACTTTGCCGCTGCGAAAGCGCGCCAAGTTGTCCCGCCGCTCTTTGTGCTCCATCTGACCACGGTAGTCCGCGAAGAGGTAGCCCTGCTCCTCCAGCCAGGTTCCGATCTTGTCGCACTGCTGGCGGGTGTTGGCGAAGAGGATGGTGGGGGTCTTCTCGTCAGCGTCCAGGACGTCCCCGAGCACGGTCCAGCGGTCACCGCGGATGACCTCCTTGTTGACCGTCTGCAGGGTGGGCACCAAGCGCTGGCTGCCCTTGGTCTCCACGCGCACAGGAGGCTTGGGAAAGAGGGCCTCGACCGCCTTCTGAAGCGCCTTGGGCAAGGTGGCGGAGAACATCACGAGCTGCAGGTCCTTGGGACAAGCACCGATGATCTTCTGAGCCGCTGGCAGGAAGCCGGGATCCAGCATCTGGTCGGCCTCATCGAAGACCAACATGCGCACGTCCGTCAGACGCAGCTCCTTGCTCTCCAAGAGCTGGCCCAAGCGTCCTGGGGTCGCCACGAGGATCTCAAAGCCACCCTTGACGTTCTGGCGAGCCACCTGCTTCTTGGTGCCGCCCAGCGCTGTGCGAACCCGCAGGCGGGTCTTGTGGGTCAAGCCCTTAAAGACCTTGGAGACCTGCTCTCCCAGCTCGCGCGCAGGCACCAAGACCAGACCGCGGGGACGAGAGGCGACAGTGATGGGGTCATCGGCGAGCTCTAGGCTCTTGATCTTGTGCAGCATGGGCAACACGAAACTCAAGGTCTTGCCGCTGCCGGTCTCCGCCACACCGACCACCGACTCTCCCGCAAGAAGCTTTGGAATCGAGCGGGCCTGTACCTCCGTGAGGGTCTTCAGCTCTTGCTCGCGCAGGCTGGCCTTGAGGGAGTCGAGCAGAGGAAGAGAGGCAAACGAGGACATGGTGGCCATCCAGGGATGCGCGCTGCTATCGCGTCAAGGCCCATCGGGATAGGGCAGCGCATGCCCAAAGTACGCGTATACCTTGCCTGCTCTCTGGACGGATTCATCGCCGGCCCCGACAATGACCTCTCCTGGCTGGCGCCGCCGGATCCTGCACCGACCGGGCCGACGGAGGCGCTGGAGTACGGGGACTTCATGGCCCAAATCGGGGCGATGTTGATGGGCCGCGTGACCCACGACACGGTCGCAGCAATGGGCGAGTGGCCCTATGGCGAGATGCCCGTCCTGGTCGCAACCCGCCGCCCAATGCAGCCCGCCGCAGCCACCGTGCAGGCCGTTCAAGGCGACATCGCCGAGCTGCTGGACCAAGCCCGCAAGGTCGCTGGGGACAAGGATGTCTACCTGGACGGAGGCGCTCTCGTGCGCCAGGCGCTGACGGCCGAGTTGGTCGACGAGCTGGTGCTCACCTGGGTGCCCATTGTGCTCGGAGGCGGCGTCTCGCTCTTTGAGGGCCTGGAACGCCAAAACTTCGAGTTCGTCTCGCAGCACAGCTACCACCACATGACCCAGGTCACTCTGCGGCCCAAGGCCTCGTCCACGGCCTGATCACCCGATGCGCGGAGAAGCAGGATACTGACCGCCCATGCTTCTCCTCGCCCACGCCCTTCTGCTCCTAGCCTGCACCCCAGCCCAGGAAGCGCCCCAAACTCCTGCAGCCCCAGAGATCTCTGATCTGGTGATAAAGGCCCCGTCCTCGGCCAAGGTCGGCGAAAAGATCACGGTGGAGGTCAGCTACACCCTCCCGGCTGGCTGCTGGCGAAGCGAGACCAAGCTCACTCAACCCAGCCCATTGGCCCTGGTCGAGAGCACCGTGCACGTGGAAGGGGGGCATGACTGCTTGACGGGCGAGAACTCCAGCATGATGCAGATTCCCCTGACCGAGAGCGGGGAGCTCACCTGGACCGTGGTGCTCGACGGGAAGACCGTCTCCGAGCGCACCGTACAAGTGGAGCCAGCATGACCGAGACCACACCCGCCTCTTTCGCTGACCTGAACCTGCGCCCCGAGCTGCTCACGGCCCTGAACACCCTGGGATTTGAGACCGCCACGCCGATCCAGGTCCGGTCCATTCCGCTCATCTTGGCAGGCCGAGATCTGGCCGCCCAGGCCCAGACCGGCTCCGGCAAGACCCTGGCCTTTGCGCTGCCCCTGCTGCACACCATGCAGGAGAGAGACGGCGTCCAGGTGCTGGTGCTCTGTCCGACGCGAGAGCTCGCCATCCAGGTGGCCGGCAGCTTTCAAGAAACCACCAAGGACCTAAAACCCCGCGTGGAAGTCCTGGTCGTGATCGGTGGCGTAGACATCGAGAAGCAGCAAAAGAAACTCGCATCCGGCGTTCAGGTGGTGGTGGCGACCCCAGGCCGCTTGCTGGACTTGGTCGAGCGCGGCTCCCTGGATCTGAGCACCCTGCGCGCCCTGGTATTGGACGAGGCCGACAAGCTGCTCGACGTAGGCTTTGGCGAGGAGCTGGAGCGCCTGAGCGGCCTCTTGCCAGCAAAACGGCAGACTCTGCTCTTCTCAGCGACCCTGCCCCAGCGCGTGGTGGCCCTCTCCAGGAACCTGCTCAATGACCCCGAGCGTGTGGTCGTCGATGCCCCCACCCTGGCGGCCGATGGCGTGCACCAGCGCGTGATTCAGGTGCCCTCAGACCAGCGACGCATGGCGCTTCAGCACTTGTTGAGCACCCACGACTGGGCCCAGGTGATGGTCTTCGTCGCCACCCAGCGGGGCTGCGACAACCTGAGCCGAAAGCTGCGTGTCTCCGGGACGAACGCCCTGAACCTGCACGGCGGACTGGAGCAGCGGGAGCGCAACTACGCCCTGACACATTTTCGCAGCGGGGCAGCCCGGGTTTTGGTGACCACGGACATCGCAGCCCGAGGCATTGATGTGCCCAAGCTGGCCGCGGTGGTGAACTTCGATCTGCCTCGGTCCACCGCCGACTACATCCACCGCATCGGTCGCACGGCACGCGCGGGAGAGACCGGCGAGGCGGTCTCCTTCGTAGACCACGACAGCGACGTGCACATGCGGCTCATCGAGAAGCGCAACCGCCTGCGCTTGGACCGCGAGCAGCTTCCGGGCTTTGAGCTGGACCCCAAGCCTCCGAACAAGCGCCGCAACACCGGCGGGGTCAAAGGCAAGCGCAAGAGCAAGAAGGACCGGCTCAGAGAGGCGGCGGCGAAGAAGGACCAGGGCGCAGACTGAGATCAGCCGGTCTGAGATCAGCCAGACCGTGCGATGCGGGCAGCCTGTTCGATGGCCAGGGTCGGGCCTGTCCATGGGCGCGCGCCATAGGCAGCGTGGAAGCGCGCCAGGTTCGCGCTGAGCCGCTCGGGCCACCGGTAGCGCAGCAGAGTCAAGGCCCAGAACAGGTAGGCATCCGCCGGGCTGGGCTCGGGGTCTGCAAGCAGGGTCTCTCGGTCCTCCAGGTGCGCATCGATGACCCCCAAGGTGTGCGGGATGAGACGCTCCAGAGCGTCCTGCCAGACCCCCTCCGGGCACTGGGCGTCGAAGGCCGGGGCCAGCAAGGGCTTGTGGAGCTCGGTCGCGACCACACTGAGCCAAGCTTGGTGCTGACGTATCTGGGTTGGGCTGCGCGGCCGTGGGTCGAAGGAGAGCAGGATCGAGCTCACCTCCGTGGTGACCTCGCCGTCGGGAAGAGTCAGCGTGGGGACCTTGCGGAAGGGGTTGATGCGACCGAGGTCAGCTTGTCGAATCAGACGGCCTTCCCCTCGATCCACCCACTTCAGCTCATGGGGAATGCCCTGCTGGCGAAGGACCAAATGGACAGCGAAGGAACAGGAAAAGGGCGAGGCGTAGAGGGTGTGCATGGGGTCGAATCTCCTGCCCACAAGCTAAAGAGCGGCTACGCTGTCTGAAATGACAAAGAACCCTCCTTTTCAGCCACACCCCGTTCGCGTGCTCTTGCCCCCAGGCGGACAGCTCATCGGAATCCTGGGCCTATACGAGGCCTTTGACGCTGCAAATCGCTTCCGTGAGCACTGGGGTCTGGCCCCTCTGTACAGCTTGGCCCTGGTGGGTGCACAAGAGCAGACCGCCAGCGCTTCGGGCCCCGTATTGCTCACCCCACCGGCGCCGGCCTGCACCGGGCACACCTTGGTTCTGGGTGGAGCGCTCCCCCACCGCGCACCCACTCCCGCCCTGCTCGCTGCGGCCGAGCGCTGGAGTCAAGGTGCCGCGCGCAGGGTTGGGGTGTGCATGGGCAGCTTCACCCTGGGGGCCCTGGGTCTGCTGGAGGGGCGGTCCTGCACCACCCACTGGCTCGCACTGGACAAACTCAAAGAGCAGTTTCCAACTGCAAAGGTCCAAGACGACGCGATCTACGTACAAGACGGGGAGCTGTTCACATCGGCCGGCGCCAGCGCTGGCATTGACTTGGCCTTGGAGTTGATTCGCCAAGATGGAGGCCCCAAGCTGGCACGCGCTGTGGCCAAGTCCCTGGTGATGTTCATCCAGCGCCCAGGGGGCCAGTCCCAGTTCGGCAGCGCGGCCCGACTGCCCGCCGAGACCGAGCAGTCCTTCAGGGATCTGCTCGCCCAAGTTCTGGCGCACCCTGCATCGGACCACAGAGTCGAGACCCTGGCCCAGCAAGTGGGCATGTCGCCTCGGAACTTCGCCCGTCGCTTCAAGAGCCAGACCGGCCGCACCCCAGCGGCGATGGTCACCCGGGTGCGGGTTCAGGCGGCCCAACGTGTGCTCTTGAACAGCGACGCACCCCTCTCTCAGGTCGCAGACGAATGCGGCTTTGGCAGCGAGGAGACCCTTCGCCGCAGCTTTGAGCGGGTGTGCGGCACCACCCCTGGCGGCTTTCGCAAGCGCTTCCGCTGAAGGGCCGATCTCTGACTTGACGCCGAGCCCGGTGGTGGTCAGTATTGTATAGTCACTTCTGACTACTCACTACTAACCAAGAGCACAGCATGTCTCAGAGCACCCCCAACTACACCTTCGTGAGCGTCTCCACAGCCAAGCCTGGCCGGCTGGACGACTTGTGCAGAATCTCCAGCGCCCCAACCCAACGCATGGACGGCAAGGTCCCCGGCCTGCTCGCCTACCAAGTCAGCGTCGACCGCGAGCGCAACACCGCCGTGGTCTGGGCGACTTTTGACTCCAAGGCCACGCTCTACGACTTCCTGGCCACAGCGGAGGGAAAGGACGACCACGGAGAGAGCGAGCCGATGTCTGAGATCATCGAGAGCTTCTCGATGTACGATCTGACCCCGATCAGCGGTCGAATGCTCGAGAGCACGACGGTCTGAGTGACGGCACGGGAGAAATCCAGCCAGGAGCCCTTCTTGAGTATCGCCAAACACCGAGAGCTCTTGGTGCTCAGCACCCTGCACGCGCACCCCATGCACGGCTACGCACTGGTCGAGGTCCTGGAGAAGGGGCTGGGCCAGGCCGTGGGTCTCAAGCGCTCCGCGGTGTACGCCATCCTCAAGCGACTGGAGGAGCGGGGCTGGATTCACGCCCAGTCCGAGCGCGAAGGAAAGCTGCCGCCTCGCTCGGTCTTTGAGACCACCGCCCAGGGAGAAGCGGCGCTGCCCGAGCTGACACGGGCCTGCTTCGCACACCAAGCCGGGACCCAAACGCCACTGGCTGCCCTGCTGCCGCACTTGGACAATCTCCCGCCGGAAGCTCAGCAGGCCTTCCTGCAACGCTTGCTGAGCGAGCGGCGCGACAAGCTGGCCTCGCTTGCGGACTTTGATGGACACACTGGCCCCGCGGGGCTCGCCTTCAAGCTCATTGAGGGGCATCTCGCGGTGGAGATCCGCATCCTAGAACAAGCGCTGGCTGAGGCGAGGCCCCCAAAGGCCCAGCACTCGGGCTAAGGCAAGGGCCACACCGGAGTTCCCCACATGCTCGAAGCCCTGACCCGATACTTTTGGCCCGAAGATCAGGCAGAGCAAGCCGCTGCTCCCGAGGGTGTGTGCGCCAACTGCTGGGGCGAGCAGGAGTACGACGGGGCCTTCAGAAAGGGCCTGAGCGACAAGCAGATCGACGTGAAGAACGGACGGGCAAAAAACGCCTTCATCCAAGCTTTTGTCATTGAGCACGTCGAGGGCATTCGTTTGCACGACCTACCCCAGGGCGCGACCTGCCCCCGCTGCAAGAAGGTCCACTGAGGAACCCGCTGGACGGAGGCAGCTCATCGGCCCGACAGCCTACTCAGCCGCCGTATGGCAGGAGATGCAGCCGAAGCCTTCCCCGGTCGAGGAGTCGAAGGGCTCCGCGTCCAAGAGCGTGGTCATCTGGGGAACCACTTCGTTCATCATGAAGTCTGCGCCGTCCCCGGTCGGGAAGTCAGCAAAGTCGATGGGGTAGAGATGCTCGGCGGGCATCGTGAAGCTGCCGTCCTCGGCACCGGCACCGTGACAGGTCGCGCAGGTGATGGTCTCAAACGCCTCCGCATCGTAGCCCGCGAAGGCGGCCTGCATCGGGGGCATCACATCGCTGGCCATGTAGGCCTTGCGCTGATCGAAGTCCATCTCTGGCCACGTGAGGTCCTCTGTCGCGGTCTCACCGGTCTCACCGGTCTCGTCGACTGGGTCGTCCTTGGTGCACGCGACTAGAGCAAGCAGCGCGATGAAAGGTGCGATTACTCGTAGTTGGGTCATTGAAAACTCCTGCTGGTGCCGAAGTATATGCAATTGCCTTGAAGCTATGTTCACGGCTTTTCGGTACAATCCAGTGCTTGGAGGCAACGATGGGAATCGAAGAAGTCGCCACATTGGTCGAGGCCGCAGAGCGTGGTTCTATGGCGGCGGCCAGCCGGGCCCTGGGCGTGCCGACTTCGACGGTGAGTCGCCGGATCCACCGCTTGGAGCTGGAGTTGGGGGTGCAGCTGGTGGAGACCAGTACCCGCTTGTTTCGCCTCACCGAGCATGGCGCCGCGCTCTTGCAACGCGCCAAGCCAGCAGTGCGCGAGCTGCAGGAGGTCATGCACGCCATGAGCCACGGCGGCCCGGTGCGGAGCCAGCTGCGCATCAGCACGCCCCAGGACCTGGGCGGGTCCATGGCCCTGTGCAGTCTGCTCAAGGCCTTCCGGGATGAGCACCCCCAGGTTGAGCTGCTCATCGACCTCACAGACCGACAAGTGGACCTGACCACCGAAGGCATCGACTTTGCCTTCCGGGCCCACTTGGGCACCCTGCGCGGCCGGGGCACCCTGATGACCCGGCGTCTGGCCAACCTCAGCGCGGGCTTCTTCGCTAGCCCAAGCTACTTGGAGCAGGCCCCGGCCTTGAATCATCCCAGCGATCTGACCGCCCACGTGATGATCCTGCCGACCTTCGGTTGGCCCTGGCGCCTCCGCCACCTGGAGACTGAAGAGGTCCTGGACTTGGAACCAAAGGCCAGCGTCCAGTCCACCAGCTTCAGCTTCATGCGACCGGCGACCAGCGCTCACATGGGGGTGGCCCCCATGCCCAAGCTCCTGGCCGCGCCCTTCGTCGAGAGCGGTGGACTTGTGCAGGTGCTGCGCAAATGGGAGCTGCCCGCCGGAGGCCTGTCCCTGCTCTGGCCCAAGAGCCGCCTAGACTCCCCGCAGAGACGGGCGTTCCTAGACTTTGTGGTGGCCCGGGCCTCAGACTGGACTTGAAGCTTGGGGGTTGCCCAGACTCACAGGCCCACAGAGAGGTGCCTCTGTCGGCAGGCGGAGCAGCCCACATCGCCAGCCGCACAGGGCGTCTCCTCCAAGATGCGCCACAGGGAGCTCTCGGAGTAGAGACGAAACTCCTCCTCACTGAGCGCGAGAAGAGCGGGGATGACGGTGCACTCCTCGATGTCCAGGTGCTCCATCAGGATGGCGTGGTGCGCTTCCAGGGCGGCCACCAGCGCCTCCCCTTCCGCGGCCCGTACGACTTGATCCGCTCTGGCCAGAGCCTCATGGCCCTCCGAGAGTCCCAGGGTCTGCAAGCCCCAGCGGTGCTCTAAGAAGGGGTAGAGCTTGTGCTCCTCGTAGTGTTCATGCCCGCCCATCGCGTACTTCCACATCGAGAAGGTGGCGAGCACATTCGCACGCGAGGCCCCCCGGTCCGCGCGCTCAATCAAGCGCCGACTGGTGGCCCGAAAGCTGGCATGTGACCCCAAGAGCAACACCTGCTCGGGGAACTTGGGATGGGTGGCCCACGCATCGCGGGGCAGAGACAAGGCAGCGACCATTTGGTCCTCCAAGCAGTGGTTGTGTCCAGCTTGGGTGACTCGGCCGCGGCTTGGGCAGGTCAGGCTGGACGCGGGCAGCGCCCTACTGCAGCAAGTCTATGCACCTTGGGCGAGATGGGAAGTCCTGGCGCACAGGGCACCCAGCGGATCAAATCTGAGAATTCCACATGCAGCTTTTCCAGCATGTGCTATAAAACCTGCATGTCAGACCCCCTCTCCCGTCGCGAACGCCAAATCATGGACCTTGTCTACCGCCTCGGACGCGGTGCCTCGGTCTCTGAGATCCACAAGGCCCTGGCCGATGCCCCCAGCTACTCCGCCGTGCGGGCGCTGATGGGCACCTTGGTCGAGAAGGGCCATCTGGTGACGGCCCGAGACGGTCGCCGCTATCTGTACTCGCCAACGGTCCCAGCGGAGCAAGCCAGCGCCTCGGCCTTGGACCGGGTGGTGACCAACTTCTTCGGCGGCTCAAAACTTCAGGCCGCCCTGGCCTTGGTCGGAGACACAGCCTTGGACCCCAAGGAACTGGCGGCGCTCGAGGCTGTCATTGCCCAAGCGCGGGAGGAAGGCCGATGAGTGGACCCGCCGAGCTGAGCATCGTCACGGGCGTGATTCTGGACTCAGGTCTGAAGGCCACGGCTGTTCTGGGAATGGCTTGGGGCCTGAGCACCTTGCTGCGCAAGCGCTCGGCGGCCGCACGTCACGCTGTCTGGGCCACGGGCCTGGCCTGTCTGCCGGTGCTGCCATTGGTGGCGGCACAGCGCGGCCCCAGCATCGCCATTGATGCCCCCTGGGTCTTTGGGGTCTGGGTTGCCGGCGCGCTGATCTCCCTCTCTCCCCTGCTCTTTGGACTGCTGCGCTTGAGCTGGCTCCAGCGCGGCGCAACGCGCGATGCCCAGGGTCGCCTCTTCACCAAGAAGCTCAGCAGCCCCGTTACTTGGGGCCTGTTTCGGCCCATCGTGCTTCTCCCAGAGAGCGCCCGGTCTTGGGCTCCCGAACTGCTCGATGCGGCGATGGCCCACGAACAAGCACACATCCAGCGCAGGGACTGGGCAGTGCACATGATGGCTTGGACCGTCAGCGCCCTGTTCTGGTTCAACCCCATGGTCTGGCTTGCCCGGCACAAGCTGGCTCAAGACGCCGAGCACGCCGCAGACGACGCGGTGCTCTCACAGGGGGTGCGGGCCACCGACTACGCATCCCTGCTGGTCTCATTGGCCAGCTGCAAGCCCCCCGCTGTGGCCCTGGGCATCGGCCACTCCCAGGTCGCTCTGCGGGTCCTGGCGGTCCTCGAACCCCGGGCACGCAGTCCCCGCCGTTGGCCCGTCTGGGTGTTGGCGCTGCTTCTGGCGGCACTGGCCCTTCCGGCCCTGGGTGCCTGGCCTACCTGGTCGGCTCCTGCAGACACCCTGACTTGCAAGGTTTGACCATGCGCATCACCACTGCTCTCCTGCTCCTCGGACTGTGCGCCTGCAGCCCAGATCTGCATCAGCTCACCACCGCCGAGGCCACCGCGGCCCAGCCCCCTGAGCCCGAGGACTGCCCCCAAGTCGGGGACCACGGCTGCGTGACCGGCCCCAACAGCGGTGCCTTCTCCCAGGACGATCTGAGAGCCGCCACCTCTCTGGCCCAGAGCCACCTAAGCACCATCCAGAGCCTGGAAAAAGACCAGCGCCAGCAAGCTGGCGAATCCCTGGAGCTGCTCACAGCGAACTCTCTGTTCACCCGCTCCGCGGTCCAGGTCCCGCTGGTCCTTCATCAAGCCGTCATGCAAGTGGACAGCCAAGAGTTGGGCCCCGAGATGCAGGAAGACTGGCGCCTGCTTCAGGCGGGACTGAGCGCACACGTGGCCACCCTGGATGCCATGGGTGTGATCCTTGGCGCGCCGGTCTCCGGCCAGCACCTCCATGGCCTCGAGCTGGCCAAGACGCGTGAACAGGTGCTCTTCGGAGCAGCCCCCCTGGGCGACACCCTCAACTTGGTCGCGGCCATCCCTCCAACGCTCCCCCAGCCCTACCTGGACATCGAGCGCTTCCACACCCACCAGGTGGACCGAATCACCGGCCAACCCTGGACCCTGAACAACCACACTCGGGCCTGGCACAGCGCACTGCGACGCGTAGAGCCGGCCATGAGCAACCCCCAGGACAAAGCGAGCGTCAACGCCATGATTCGCCTGCTTGATGCCTACTTTGGTCAGGGCTGCTGAGCCCTCCTTCCCTACACGGAGCACAGCATGATTCTCACACTCGCCCTCAGCCTTCTGGGGTGCGGCGTCGCCGACGCCGAAGTGCAAGTCCCGACCGCCCAAACTCCCGCGCATCCCACCTTGACCTTGCAGGAGCTCAACGCCTTGGACGTAGCAGGCACAGACCAAGCCATGGGCTGGGTGCTCCAAGACATTCAGGCCCTCTCTCCAGAGCAGCTTGCCCAGGCCAAAGAAGCCATGCGGGAGCTCTCCGTGACCTGCTCCTACACCCGGGCATCGCATCAGATCCCGCTGGTGCTTCAGCCCAGAATCGAGGCGCTGAACCCAGAGCACTTCGAGTCCGAAGCGCACTCGGACTTGGCCCACCTCAAGCACGGCGTTGGCGACCATGTCGCGGTGATGGACGCTCTGGGCGTGGAGCTTCCAATGCCGAAGCAAGGGGACTTTCTCTTCGGTCACGCAAACCTGGTGGACCGCTCCGGACTGGCCATGATGACGGATCCCGTTCAGAACCTGAGCGAGCAGCTGGACAACATTCGAACGGACTTCCCGCCAAAGACCCAAGACAGGGTCTCCGCCAACTTTGAGCTGGTGGAGTCCGTCACCGGACACCAATCGTCCTTCAAGGGCTACACCAACGGCTGGTACCGTGGGTTGAAGCAAATCGAGCCCTTCGCGGTGAACACCCAGGCAAAGTCCGAGGTGAACGCCATCATTGGGATGTTGTCGCTCTACTCCGAGAGCGGTTGCTGAGCCCCACCCGCGCCCTCAGAGCGCCCAGGGACCGACCGCAGCCTCACAACCTTGCCAGTTCACCTGGACGTTGTGGGCATCGGAGAGGGGCTCCTCTGGAGGCAAGCTCTCAGGGAAACCAGTCCATCCTGTGGGCCCGAAGAAGTCGCCCGATTGGGCCTTGGGGTCTGCGCAGGCGCGAAGGATGCCCAGAGCGCCGTCCTCTGCCGACTGGGCCTGCTTCATAAAGTCGGACTCGATGTCCATGCCGCCGCTGCCTGCTGTGGTGACCTGTAGGCTGGTCGCCGCCAACCCGGGATGGGCAATCATCGCTTTGACGTTGTACACGCCGCGAGCGTCCAGACGCTGCTTGATTCCGTAGGTAAAGGCGCAGTTGGCCAGCTTGGTCTGGTGGTAGCGAGACCAGCGCGGTCCACCAAAAGAGGCGTTCTCCTCCTCGCTCCCATCCCCACCCAGGTCAGCGTCCTTCCCGAAGTACTGCGCCTCCAAGGGCGGTCCACGGCGTGCCCCAGAGGTGTGGTTCACGATGCGCGCATCGTCACTCTTCTCCAACAGAGGGAAGAGCTCGCGGGTGAGCATGAAGTGGGAGATGCAGTTGGTCTGCATCTGTACGTCGTAGCCGTCTTTCGTGACGCGCTGTGGGAGCGCCATCACGCCGGCGTTGTTGCAGAGCACATCGAGCTTGTCGGTCTTGCTGAGCACGGCAGCAGCGGCGCTCTGAACGCTCTCAAAGTCCTGCAGATCGCAGGTAATGGCCTCGAATACGCCATCGGGTACTTCTTCTTTCAGGCGCGCCAGAGCGGCGTGCGCACGCTCACTTTCCCGGTTCAGAAGGAAGACTTTGGCCCCCAACCGCGCCAGCTCACGTGCGCATACGTAGCCGGTACCCGAGGTCGTCCCTGTGATTGCGGCCACACGACCGGACATGTCCCGGGTGTGCTGCTTTAGGACGGTCTCGAGGTGCAAGGTTTCGATGGGCATTGGGCTCCTAAGGGAAGGACTTGAGGGCAAGGCCAAGCACCTGCGCACCCTGAGCACCTGCGCCAAGGGGTGGGTTGTCGCTGCGCGCCCTCCAATCTGGAACTCGGTCCCAGGTCAATCGCGCACCATCAGCGTTGTAGGCTGTCGCTGACTGAGCAGTCTTTCTGCTTGGGGCCTCTCAGGGGTCCAACAGTCAGCCGGATGCAACCATGACCACCCTCTTCGCCCCGCTGCTCGCTTGCACCACCCCAGCCATCGCGCCCGGGAACGCCACCAGCATCCCGAGCCACGGCAGGGCGGTGGTCCACAGCGCAGGGACTCAGATCGTGGACGGCGATGAGCAGCCGCTGAAGCTGCGCTGCGTCAACATCGATGGCTGGCTGCAGCCCATTCCTTACTTGATCAGCGACTCGGGCCACGCCCTCTTCATCTCCCCCAACGAGTTCGCCTCTCGTCTGGACGAGGCGGTCGGAGAAGAGAAGGCAGCGGCCTTTTGGCTGGACTACCGGGACAGCTTCATCACCGAAGCAGACTTTGAGCGCATCGCAGAGCTTGGGTTCAACTGCGCGCGCTTGCCGCTCTACCACCGCTACGCCGACGAGGACGCCCTGGCCCGCGTAGAGACCGCCCTGAGCTGGGGCCAGGAGCACGGGGTCTACATCGTGCTCGACTTGCACAGCGTGCCTGGCGGTCAGAACGCTCTGCCAACTGTGAGCGACGTTCCCCGCGATGCCGCCGTGGCAGAGCTCTGGGAGGGCGAGAACGCCAGCAGCAACCAGGATGAGACCGTCGCGATGTGGGGCATGCTCGCCGCTCGCTTTGCTGGTCAACCTGCTCTTGCTGGCTACGACCTGATGAACGAACCGGCCCTCCCTTCAGGCGTCGACCCGGCGGATCTTCCTGCGCTGTATGCCAGGATCATCGCGGCGGTTCGCCAGGTCGACTCGCTGCACATGGTCTTTGTGGAGGGAGACGATCTGGCCCATGACTTCTCTGAATTCACAACGCCTCTCGACCCAAACATGGCCTACGAATTCCACGCCTACGCTCTGACGGGTTTCGAGGGCTGGGCCAACCCCGGCCCGGCTGACATCGAGGCCTACCTGATCCTACGCACAACGCACGATCGACCCTTGTGGCTCGGAGAGTTCGGCGAGCAGACCATCGGCTGGCAAACAGACGTGATCGAGCTGGTCGAAGGGGAGGACATCGGATGGGCGCTGTACCCGTGGAAACGCAAACAGACCTGGTTCTACAACCCGGTTCTCCAGCGAATTCGCCCTACACCGGCCTGGTACGCGCTCGCGGACTTTTTGGCACAGCCCTCCGGTGGCAGCCTGCCGGCCCCCTCTCTCGCCGAGGCCGAAGCCGGCATGGCTGAGCTGCTCGACGCGGTGGCCCTGGACCAGTGCACAGAGGATGGCGCGACGGCGAACGCGCTCTTCGGACTCTGATTCCAAGGCACCTCCGGTCTCACACCAACTGGAAGAGGTAGGCGAAGGGCTTGCGCGTGTAGTTGGGGCCTCGCCCCTCTCGATGCAAGCTCTCACGGCTGGGCCCCGGCCCACGCTTGGGGACCAAGTAGGCCTCCAGCTCCTCCGTGCTCACTCGGTATTCAAGCCCGTCTTCGAGCACGACCCCGACAAGACGCATCTCCGCATCCAGCGACGCCATCGACGCGTCTCCATGGCTGTCATTGACCAACAGGTGTCCTCCAGGCGCCAGGTACCGCGTGCAATGCTCGCTGACAAAGCCCGCATAGAGCGAGATGAGAAGCGCCACGGACTGGTCCGGGATGCTCAAAACAGTCCGGTAGTCTCGGCTCTCGAAGCTGACCCGGCCGCCCATTGGGCGCTGAAGCTGAGTCCGCTTGTCGGCGATGAGCTCGGATAGGGCTGGCTGCTCGAAGAAGCGTGGTGCGCGCTTGTCGCTGTCGACGTATCGAACCTCGTCAAAGAACACCGAGGGGGCAATGTCCACATAGCTGCCTGGGTAAAGCACGGAGGCTGGCTCCAGAAGCTTGGCTATGGCCCCGAAGAGCCGCAGACGGTGGTCCTTCTGCGTGTCGTACTCCGCGTGAAAGCGTGCGACGTCCTGGGGTTTGGCCTTAGGCATTTGCACCCTCGGCCCACCGCTGTGCGGCGATTTCATGAACGATCCCTTCCATACATGCGGCCCCTTGGGCGGCCGATGCCATCAAGCCTCCAAAGCCGCTTCGCGCATCGCCAACCACATACAGACCATCGACCGTTGACGCGCCCGAGGGCAGCACGTCTAAGACCTCCATTCCCCAGCCGTTCTGGGTCTTGCCCACTCCGAGCTGCTCGGCGAAGGGGGTAGATGGCTTGGAGTAGTCGTCGCTGATGAACCCTGCGTCCCGCTCCACCCGGTCGCCCGACGTGAGCTCAACGGCCTGAAGCTTGCCCCCTATGGAGACCAGCTTGGCGACTGCTTCCTCTACGACCAGAACGCCTCGCCCCTCAAGGAGGCGCTTGCGTTCAGAGTCAACGGCGGTTCCATTGGTGAACAGCGCCACGTCCTTGGACCAGTGTCGCACCATGGGCACGTAGAAATCCTCTCCGCTCTTGGAGAAGAGGGCCAGACGCTCGCCGCGGTGCTCAAAGCCATCGCAGAACACACAGGGGTAGACGGACTTTCCGTAAACCTCCTCAATGCCAGGCAAGCTCAACAGGCTGAGTACATCGGTGAACCCAGTCGCCACCACGAGCCGCTTGGTCCGCAGCTGGGTGCCGTCCTTGAGCTCCACCTCAAACCCCTCGCCAGCCTTGGCGACGCGCGCAACCAGGCCCGCAATGTAGCGCACGGTCTCGTACTTCTTGAGCTGCTCCTTAGAGATGGCCAAGAGCTCTCGCGGGTGCACGCCATCGCGAGAGAGAAAGCCGTGGGAGGCCGTCGTCACGATGTTCCGCGGCCGCTCTGCGTTGACCACGACCGTCTTGAGCAGCCCGCGCCCGGCGACCAGCGCCGCGCTCATGCCCGAGGGGCCTCCACCAATGATGATTACGTCCAGACTGTGCATGCTTGCTCCTTGCACCCACAGTGTAGGAACCCGCGGTCACTCACGGTAGAGCGCGCTTTCGGGAAAAATCGGCTGATCTTTCGATTCTGCTCAGACGGGGATAAGCCGAGCCCATGAACACCCAAGAACACCACCACGGTGGACCCATCACGGCCTTCCATTGGAGCGACCGGAAGCTCCAGCCACACGCTGAGACCTCGCATACGGAGCATGTTCTCTCCTACTTGGTCAGCGGAACGCTTCAGATGCAACACGGAGGCCCAGTGGCCATCGAAGCTGGCTCCGTCACCCTCGTTCCGGCTGGGGTCCCCCATGGTCTGTTGGGGGGAGAGAACGTAGAGCTCTGGATGGTCTCCTTTTGTGCTGGCTGTCTGACCCTCGATGAGCACCAGCCGCTGATGGGCCCCTTTCACAACGCCCGCTTGGGGGCGCTCCCTGTGGTTCAGATTCCCCTGGCCCGGCAAGAGCGCCTGCTGCGTCTGCTCGCAGATCTGGAAGAGGAACTCAAGAGCACAGACCCCACATCGCGAGAGCTCTCCCGCTGCCTTCTCTTGCTTCTGCTCGGCGAAGTGCGGCGGGCGCCGGACAGTCAGGCTCTGGAGCCCGTCGCCGGCTCTCTGGTTGGCGATGCCCTGGCCTTCATCCAGAGCCGCTGCTTGGAGCCGATTTCGCTGCGTGATGTGGCAAAGGCGGTTCATCGCTCCCCCGCGTACGTCGCCACACAAGTAAAGGGCTCTACCGGCTACACCGTTGGAGAGTGGATCACCGCTGGACGCGTCGCCGAGGCCGCGGCACGCTTGGTTCACACCGACGAGCGCATCGCAGAGATCGCGGAGAGCGTGGGCTGGAAGGACACCACCCACTTCATCCGTCAGTTCAAGAAGAGCTTTGGTGCAACGCCGGCGGCCTGGCGGCGTTCCAAAAGGCTCGTCCAGCCTTAGGAACTAGGGGAGAGCCTGCGCAGCTCATCGAGGGCCACTGCAGCGGTGTCCCGGGCTAGTGATGGATCGACTCTCGCGCGGCCAGGTCGTCGGTGGCGGCCTCCGTCGCGGCCTTGCAGATCACGCACCCCGACTCGGTCCCCGTCGCTCCCGCCCAAGACGCGAAGCGGCGGAGCACCAGCTCGATGGCGTCGAGGCCGGCATCCGGCGCCTGCAGCTCGCCGATGAACCCAGGTACCACGTGAACCAAATAGCGCTCCAGGGCAGCCTCGTAGAGCCCTTGCTTGCTGCCGAACTCGGCGTAGAGGCTCTAGCGATTCACTTCCATCTGGCGCTCCAAGTCCGAGGTCGACGTGGCATCGAAGCCCTGCCGCCAGAACACGCCCATGGCGCGATCCACTGCTACGGACCCATGCGCCGCGTCCACCACTTCGGCGCCGCGATGGTGCATGTTCCGATGGATGATGGGCAGAGCGCTCGGTATTCCAGCGGCTGTGCCAGCGCCCAGCATGTGAGCCCCCTCTGGGCCGACTAAGACGCCTTCACCAAGAAGACCGGGCTCGATCGGGGAGCTCGAAAGACAAGAAGGTAGGTCACGGGAAACTCTTGACTAAAGGGGGCTATCCACGAGTGTCGCGTTTTCCAGAAGGGCTGTCGATTGGTCGCCAATGCGCGTGCCTTGGTCCTTTCGAAGCACGCCTTCGAATGTGGCGGGCTGATGGACAAGGAGCATCTGTTTGCTCTGCACAGTCAGGTCGAGGAGGGGGCGCAACTCGCCGCTGGTGCGGCGTCCGTCTTGGAGATGTATCCAGACCGAGCCATCAGCGCGTTCTGCGCTTGTTACGGTGCCGTGAACCACGATTCGCTCCCCATTGAGTCTGTTCGGGCTCTCGTATACCTGCGAGATGCTTAGGGCGCCTTTGGGGCGTATCCCTAGGGCGACGCGGCTGGACGTTTCTGCGTCAGTGACCAGGATATGCGCGATGTCAAGAACACGGGCAGTGGGTTCCTCAAGCTGGAGGCTCTCCACCTCGCTGCGTTCGGTGCCCATGCTGAGCAGCACGTGGTCGTCGGCCTTCGCGCCCACGTTGGGCACCACGACCCAGGTCTTGAACGAGTTCCTCTTCACCAAGAGAAGCTGGCTCTCTCCCCGATCCAGTGCTTGAAATACCAAGGTGGGCGTGCTGTGGGCCCAGCCGCCCGGTGGGGGCTCGGTGCCCTTTGGGGTACAGCCTAAGGCAACGGAGAGGGTCAGCCAGGCCAGAAAGAGCGGGTGCATTAGAACTCGTTTGAGATTCAATAAGCTGCCCAGAGTCCGCTGGCTTCGCAATTTTCATGGGCCCCGAAGCACCCGGGAGAGCTGGAAGGACACCACCCACTTCGTCCGGCAGTTCAAGAAGAGCTTCGGGACAACGCCCGCTGCTTGGCGCAGAGCTCAGCGACTTGGTGCGCCGAGGGGCGCCTAGTCCTCCACCAGCACGATGGCCTCTTGGTCTGCTGGCATCTCCTCCAGCTCCCCAGCCGTCAGGCGCGCGTATATCTCAACAAGGTTCCCGCCAGGGTCTTTGAGCCAGAGCTCATGCAGTGGGGTGCCACGCCAGGTCGTACGGGCCGGCTTGTGCATCACCCATCCAGCTGCCCGAGCGCGGTGGTGCGCATCGATGACAGCGGCTCGGTCCGGAAGCTCCACACCCAGGTGGAAGAGCGTGTCCTGGTGCAGCTCCAATCCATCGTCCACGAGCAGCACAAAGTTCGTGCGCAAGGTCTCGCTGACGAAGGTGACGTAGCGATGGGTCCACTCCTTGGGCTGGACCCCCAGCAGCCAGCTGTAGAAGCGCGCGCCAGCGCCCAAGTCAGGCACGCGGATGCTGGCATGGAACTCCATGGGTACAAGCGCTGGAGGAGAGTCTTTGAGTGCCGCAAGGACTTCAATGCGTGCTGCGATGGCATCGCGGGTGTGCACAAAGTGGGAGAGCCTCTCTGCGTCACCGAGGTCTTCACGGGGACGGTCTGGATCCGGCATCGCCCAGCTCAGTCGACGTGCTTGACCCAGGAAGACCGGGCAGTCTTGCTCCGCACACAGCATGATCACCAAGTCCACATCCTTGGCCTCGATGGTGGATACATGCTTGCTGCTGTGGCCCGAGGCGTCGATCCCAAGCTCCTGCAACGCTGCGATGGCAAAGGGATTGACCTTAGCTGGCGCGCTGCCCGCGGACTGCACTCGCACCCGGTCACCAAAGCGCTGGCGTGCGAGCCCTTCGGCCATCTGGCTGCGGGCGGAGTTGGCGACACAGAGAAAGAGGATGCTGTTGAAGCGCATGTCGGCCTCCGAGTCCTTGCACGAGTTGATTTTCACAGGTCCCCCACGAGCTGCTTGAGGAGGGCAAGAGCCTCTGGGTCCACACAGTAGCTACGACGCGGCCCATCGATCTGGCCTTTGACCAGCCCTGACTGCTTGAGCAGCTTGAGGTGTTGGCTCACAGTGGACGCTGCGATTGGGAGTTGTTCTGCGATCTCCCCAACAAAACAGCCATTCTGGGCGATCAGAAAGCGCACGATATTTACGCGGTGCGGGTGCGCCAGGGCCTTGCACAGCGCGGCCATTTGCTGGTCCTCGGACTGTGGAATCTTCATTTCGGAGCATCCACTTGGGACCCAGACTCCCAGAACCCTCGGCCGCGCAGAAACTTGGCCAAGTACACCAGTCCCAACATGATCGGAATCTCCCAAAACAGGCCCATCGTTGTCCCCAGAGCGGCCATCGAACCCACCCCATATGCCGCAATCGCCGTCGCTATCGCAATCTCAAAGTGACTGGACGAACCAATGATTACCGTGATGACCGCCTCACGGTACTTCAGACGGAAGAGCTTGGTGATGATGAGATTGAAGGCCACCACCACGGCAAAGCCCAGCAGCAGGGGGACCGAGACCCGGAGCAAGTGGCCAGGGCTCTCCAAGATGGTGGTGCCATTGAGCGCAAACAGCACGACCAAGGTGGTGAGCAAGGCGAAGATGGAGATCTTCCCGAAAGCGGGACGGTAGACACGGTCGAACCATTCCTCTCCCTTTCGGGGAATCAAGATGGCCCGGGTGATGAGTCCCAGCAAGACCGGCAGCCCGATGAAGACTCCGACTGAGATGGCCAACCCCCAGCGGTCCACCTCGATCTGCTGAATCCCCGTAAGCAGCGCGACCATCGGCGCATAGAACAGCATGATGGAGACTGTATTGAGGCTGGTGTTCACCACGTTCTGTTCTTGATTGCCCTGGGCCATCGACCCCCAAACCAGCACCATGGCTGTACAGGGGCTAGCACTCAGTAGGATCACAGCGACGAAGAGCTCCGGGTAATCGGCGAGAAATAGCTTTGCCAAAGCAAAACCGACCAGCGGGGCCACCAGCCAGTTGGCCACCATCGTGAGCAAAATCGGCTTTGGGTTGCGGCCCAACTTGGCCAGCTCCGAGCCCTTTAGATTGAGCACCGCTGGATACATCATGAAGAAGAGGCAGATGCCGATCGGTACCGAGATGCCTCTCACTGAAGAGGCCTCAATGACCGAGCCGAGCTCCGTGTACAGGGAGAGCAGCACCCCAGCGAGCATGCAGAGTGGAATCCAGATCGGCAGATACTTCTCGAAGGTGCTCAGGCCCTTTTTCTCTTCTTGAATTTCCGTCGTACTCACAGGCTCTCCGGCCAGGCATTCGATTTCAGTTCGTGTTTCGTCGAATAACGAACTGATGCAAACGGGGCAACGCTCCCAGCTCCCAGGGACGCAAGCCTTCGACGCCGCAGTGGCCCGCCGGGTGTTGATGACCTTCGGTGTGTGGGCCACCAAGAACTGACCTATAGCGCCGCTCAAGACAGCGGCACTATCTAGGCCTGGGTCTCTGGAGGCGTATAGCAGTCCGGAACAAAGGACTGCTCACTCACGGGCGGCCGCACGTAGCCAACCTCAGGTTTCCGCGGCGCAAGCTTGATGGGCCCCGGCACGACGTCCTGGTAGTCAAACTGCGAGAGCAGATGACGGATGCAGTTCAGGCGTGCCCGCTTCTTGTCGTCAGAGGGCACCACATTCCAAGGCGACTGCTTGGTGTCGGTGTACTCGAACATCGCATCCTTGGCCCGCGAGTACTCCACCCAGCGCTCCCGAGACTCCAGGTCCATCGGGCTGATCTTCCAACGCTTGGCGGTGTTGTGGATGCGGGACTGAAAGCGTCGCTCCTGCTCCTCAGCGCTGACGCTGAACCAGTACTTGATCAGATGAATACCCGAGCGAATCAAGAGGTTCTCAAAGCGAGGACAGGCCCGCAGGAACTCCTCGTACTGCTCATCGGTACAGAAGCCCATCACGCGCTCCACGCCCGCCCGGTTGTACCAGCTGCGATCGAACATCACGATCTCCCCTGCGGCGGGAAGATGGGCGGCGTAGCGCTGAAAATACCACTGTGTCTTTTCGCGCTCCGTCGGCGTGCCCAAGGCGACAATTGACGCAGCCCGAGGGTTCAGACACTCGGAGATTCGCTTGATGGTTCCGCCCTTGCCCGCCGCGTCGCGGCCCTCAAAAACAACTACAACTCGCTTGTTCTCGGCGCGAATCCAGTACTGCAAACGAACCAGTTCATCCTGAAGGGTGGCAAGCTCACGGTCGTAGTAGCGCGCGTTGAGTTTGCCCTTCTTTGTGAAGGTAGGTGTGTCATTTGGCTCAGTCATTTGAGGCTCCTCCGTTCCAATCAATCTATCCAAGTTGGAGGCTCTAGGGTAATCCTGACCAGGCTCAAGGCAGCGCCAAAACAACCTCATTATAATTGTCGTATGTCAACGACCAACCGATTCACAACCCGCCTCCAGCAGGCCCTCCATGGCCTCCACCTCGACGAGCATCCTGACCGTGATGCCCTGCGCAAACTCGTCCAGACCTTGGACAAGAAGCAGCGGAACCGCATCGTTCGGGCGGCCCTGCGCTCCTACTATGAAGCTCAGTCCCTAAAGCCCTATCAGGCCGAACTCATCAAGATGCAAGCCCACATGGAGCGCCAAGGGCGAAAGGCCATCGTGCTCTTCGATGGACGCGATGCCTCCGGAAAGGGCGGCACCATCCGGCGCGTCACGCGCTACATGAACGAGAAGCACTACCGGGTTGTCGCTCTGGGCAAGCCCACTGATGAGCAGCAGACCGAGCTTCACATGAAGCGCTACATCGAGCAGTTCCCCCATGCCGGAGAGATCGTTCTCTTCGACCGAAGCTGGTACAACCGTGCGATGGTCGAGCCAGTGATGGGCTTCTGCACCCCAGCTCAGTACCGGGACTTCATGAAGCAAGTGAGTCGATACGAGCAGAGCTTTACGGCCGATGGCACGACCCTGCTCAAGCTCTACTTCTCGGTCTCTAAGGCAGAGCAAGCTAGACGCTTTGATCGACGAAAAGCTGATCCACTTCGCCAATGGAAGCTTTCGGAGGTCGATCTGCAAGCGCAGTCCCTCTGGAAGGAGTTCAGCGAGAAGAAGTTCGAGCTCCTTCGACGAACTCACACAGATACCAACCCCTGGTGGGTGATTCGTTCAGATAGCAAGCATCTTGCCCGTCTGGAGACCATGAAACTCATGCTGCGCACGCTTCCCTACAGAGGGCGCTCCCGCACCCTGGACTTCGAACGCAACCCAGATGTCTGTGTTCGAGGCGACGAGGAGTTCAAGCGCATGAAGAAGAACCGGCTCAAGAAGCAGTGAACTACTGACGTGATCCGAACTGTTGATCCTGCTGGCGCGAAGAACCTGGGCACGCCGGCAAGGCGCGAGACCGAAGGCGTGCGCCAGCCCGTCGAGCGTTGAGCAACGTGGCCAGCGGGTTCAGGGGCGAGTGCGAGTAGGCTCAACAGGAGTGATCACGTCAGTAGGGACTGTCGTAGCCCTGGAACCAGGCGGTCGCGGCGTGACGCGTCGCGCGCCCTGGAAGGACTTCATGGAGCAGGCGATCTGAGAGGAACACCACCAGTCGTCCTCCTCTTGGTTCGATGTCGCGGGACTTGCCCGCGTTGTGGACACGCAAGCAACCACCGTCTGCCTCCTTCCACGCTGAGTTGAGGTAGATGATGGCCGTCACGCGCCGTGCCCGGTCTCCTCGCAGTGCGTCTCTGTGTGCCTGATAGTGGCCCCCTGCTTGGAAGGCCGCAAGCTGAATGGAGAAGCCCCCGAGACCCAGCCATGCCGCGGCGTTGAGCTCCGTGCTCACTTCCACGAAGCGTTCGCGCAAGCCAAGGAACCGGCCCGGTAGATCCGACTCCCACGCCCTTAGGTCTGTGCGGACTTGGCTGTCCTGGGTGTGACTGGCTCCTGTGCGGCCCGCCGAGAATTCCGCGTGAGACGACGCGATGGCATCTGACCAATCTTGGACCTCGGCACCAGACGCGAAGTCATCGAACTGGAGAGCCTGACCCTCACCGAGGTGACGGACGTCGCTGTCCGACAGGAGGAAGGGGGTGTGCACACCGCGACTGTACACCAGCAATCCTCCACGTCAGCCATCCCTGGTTCCGCACCCGCTTCAGCACCGGTCCATCACCACCACAGCCCGGTGTAGTCCACGGTGAATGGGCTCCACGCTTAGGTGCCTCAGGCTCAGGTTCTGAGAGGCTCCTTCGAGCGTCAACATCGCCCGGAGCTCCTCAAGGCTAGGCTTGCTTCCATCATTCGGCGAGCGCACGGGGGTCAAGAACACCAGACTGCCCGATGGCTTGAGGGTCTGGCGTGCAAGCAGGAACAGAGTACGCAGGGCGCTTCCAAGGGCCACTGCATCCACCTTGAAGGAGAGCTCACCCGCCCAACGCTCCTCTCCCCCTTGAAACTCCCTGCGACCGTAGGGGGGGTCACAGACCAGCGCGTCGTACAGCAGCCCACCGTTGGCCAGGAGCAAGGTCGATGCGGCCTCGTCTGCGCCCACGTCCAGGGTGAGCAGAGCTCTGGGCTCCGGGAGCTCTGCTTCAACAAAGTTGTCGCGCATTCGCACCCGCTCGGTGCCGCGCCCTGGACGACCAGGAGACGGCGGGATGCGGGTGGGCCAGGGATTGTCCGAGACCATGCGCCAGTCCAGATCGGACCCAACAGTCTGGGCACCGAGCGCAGCGGCCGCCAACAGAATGCCTCCGGACCCACAAAAGGGGTCGAGCACCGTCGGCTCCGGACTGGAGGCCCGCGCAAGGGCCAGGTTGCAGAGGAGCAGTGCTCGGTCTGCCGGCAAGGTCGATGTACTCAGGAAAGCACGCTTGCGCGTGTCGAGCTGGGCCATTCGTACCTGAATCGCTGGCACGTCCGAGGGCAGCTGAAAGAGCAAGAGATAGCGGGGGGGCGGCTCCGGAAAAGGACCCGCGTCCTTGAGGGACTGCCGGTCCTCCACCAACCAGAGGCGGCTCTGAGGGTCCTTCAGGTCCACCGCCCGCTCCTCCAAGGCATCGAGCACCGTCCCAAAGGCATCCATGCGCTTGCGCAGTGAGCTGGGGTGCTGACTGCGTCGCGAGCCCAGGACAGCGGACTCGAGCCGCCAGCTGCCTGGGATGCGTCTTTGGATGTGAGAGGACGGGACCGCTGCAGCTGAGGCCGCGCAGGCCTCGAGCGTGTCCCCCTTTCCCCACACTTCAAAGACACCTCGGCAGCCCACAGCCTGCGCAGCTGCGTCTGCGAGCCAAGCTTCATCTGCCTCCGAGAAGGGCGAGAGCCATTGGACCACTCGCGGCCCCAGGTCTCCACCGTTCGTAGCAAGCACCCTCCTATCCCAGCCAAAGTCCGCCCCTGACCCACCGAACCTGCTGGCCACAGCCTCGAACTCAGCCAATCGACTGTCGCCAGCGCGGGAGTAGAAGAGAGCAAGCATAGGGAAGGGAGCCATGCGCGCGACTAACGCTATCGGCCACTTCTACGAAAGACTCCATGGTGGGAGCAGTCATCTGACACGGAACCCTCTGCTCAGGTCGTGACCAGCTTCGGCTCCTGCTGCCTTTGGCCTTCCACCGTCTCAGATGTGACTTGCATCGCGAGCAAGTCCACGAAGGCACGCACCTTCTGCGCAAGATGTCTACGGCTAGGGTAGACCGCATAGATGGCCAAAGAAGCCGTGTTCCAGCTTGGCAGCAAGCGCACAAGGCGGCCTGCGGCCACGTCTTCGTGGGCGAGTATTGGTGGCAAAAACCCAATGCCCAAGCCGCCCAGGGTCAGCTGCCGAACCAGCTCAATGCTGTTTGCCACGCATCTGCTCGGGAGGGAGACCTCGAGCTGGTCCTGGCCGTCGTCAAAGGGCAGCTTGATGGTCTCTCGGTCATGCCCGTAGATCAGATTGGAGCGCTCGGCTAGCTCGCTTGGGTGGCTCGGAGCTCCATGTCTGGCCAGATACGCGGGGCTCGCAAGCACCCAGCCATGCATCATGGCGAGCTTGCGAACGACCAATGAAGAGTCGCTCAGGCTTCCGATCCGGATGGCCAGGTCGATGCGGTCACCAACGAGATCGACATCGCGCTCATCGATCATGACCTGCACGTCCATACCGGGGTTCTGCTCCAGATACTCCACGAGAACCGGACCAAGAAGCGTCTGCGCAAAGAGCTGAAAGGTGCTCACGCGGAGCGTCCCTTGGGGCACCTCGGCGCGACTCCGGACCCAGGCTTGGGCCTCTTCGACCGACTCCACTGCTCGAAGTCCCCTCTGGTAGTAGCCCTCCCCAATCTCAGTGAGCTGGATGCGGCGCGTAGTGCGATGCAGCAGCCGCACACCCAGGCGCTTCTCTAGCTCCTGTACCCAACGACTCACTGTGGACCTGGGCATGTCCAGAACCCGGGCTGCGGCGGTGAACCCGCCCTGCCGAGCCACTTCCACGAACACCCGCATCTGGTTGAGGTCATCTGTCATTGTCTCTCCAATGAGCAAGTTTATCCCATGAGCGGTCAAGTCAGCCCTACACCGGGCGCTTACTCTTCGGGTCCAACCAGATCAGGGAGCCATCATGAAGGCCATCCGCATCCACAGCTACGGCGACCTCGACGCACTCAACTATGAAGAGGCGCCGATGCCGGAGACCGGGGCCACAGATGTGCGCATTCGCGTACACGCTGCCGCAGTCAACCCCGTGGATTGGAAGATTCGGGCTGGCTACTTGGCGTCGATGGTGCCCCACCAGATGCCTCTCACTCTGGGATGGGATGTCTCGGGAGTGGTCGAGCAGATCGGCTCCGAGGTCAGCCATCTGGCCGTGGGCGACGCTGTCTACAGCCGACCAGACATCACCCGCAACGGCAGCTACGCCGAGTACGTTGTGGTTCGGGCGTCCGAAGTGGCCACCAAGCCAGCAACCCTGACTCACAATCAAGCCGCAGCGGTGCCCCTGGCGGGACTCACCGCCTGGCAGGCCCTCTTCGACCATGCACAGTTGAAGGCAGGCGAGCGGGTTCTGATTCATGCCGGCGCAGGCGGGGTGGGCAGCTTTGCGATTCAGTTCGCCAAGTCGGCCGGAGCCCATGTCATCGCTACGGCATCGGCAGGCAACGAGGCCCTTGTGCGTGGGCTGGGTGCCGACGAGTTCGTGGACTACCGCAGTCAGCGCTTCGAGGACGTTCTCTCCAAGGTCGATGTGGTCTTGGACACCATCGGAGGAGACACCCAAGAGCGCTCGATCCAGCTGCTGAATGCGGGCGGTCGTTTGTTCTCCGTGGTGGGTCCACCCAACGCTGACGCTCTCGCGGCTGTGGGTGCAAGCGGCGGCGGCCTGATGGTGCAGCCCAGCAGCGAGAACCTCACTGCAATCGCTCAACTGATTGACGCCGGCAAGGTCAAGGTTCTCATCGACTCCGTGTTTCCTCTCTCAGAGACGCGGGCAGCGCACGAGAAGAGTCAAACCGGTCGGGCCAAGGGCAAGATCGTGCTCGAAGTCGTACCCAACTAGACCCGTCGAAAAGCCAATACAAACCAACTTAGTAGATGAGGCTCAAAATGTTTAGATCACTCTTCGGAATCGCTCCAAAGCAAGAGACAGACGGCTCCTTCAGTCCCTCGACGCTCGCCCTGAAGCTCTCAACCTCGGACGTCACCGACTACGAGCATGTTCCCTACACGGCCTACACGGGCACTCGGAAGAAGATCCTGGTGGTCTTCACGGAAGAGAAGAACATGACGATGCAGAACGGGAAGGAGTTCTCGACGGGGAACCATCCTGTTGAAGCCCTCTTGCCCATGCTGCACCTCAAGAACGCCGGCTTCGAGTTCGAGATCGCCACATTGAGCGGGAAAGCGGTCGTCTTTGAGATGTGGGCCATGCCACATGGAGACGCCAAGGTCCAAGAGCTCTATGAAGCGCTGAAGTCGCGCCTCGAGGCCCCAAGCCCGCTTCAGGATGTCGCCGACACCTTCCTGGACAACATCAGCGACTATGCCGCGGTTTTCGTTCCGGGTGGTCACGGCGCCATGCTGGGAATTCCCGAAGACCCGAAGGTCGGGGAGATCCTGCGCACAGCTCATGAGCAGGGCTTGTTCACCATCAGCCTCTGTCACGGGCCCGGTTCCTTCCTGGCCACGGCCTTGGACGGCCAACCCTTCCTCTACGAGGGCTACAACATGGCGGTCTTCCCCGACTCAGTGGACAAGATGACCCCAATGATTGGCTACCTGCCCGGCCATATGCCTTGGCGCCTGGGTGAAAAGCTCACGGAGCTCGGCGCCAAGATCGTGAACACCAAGAGCGACAAGACCTGTGTCGTAGACCGACACCTCATCACAGGAGCCAGTCCTCTGGCTGCCAATGACCTGGGGAAGTTGGCAGCGACGACCATGTTGGAGCACTTGACCTAGGGAAACACTGAGTTGGCCCACCGCAGGGTGATCTCACCACCCGATGTGGGTCAATTCCCCCGCAATAGCAAGCGAGTACTCACTCAGTTGCGGACTTGCGCTGGTACAGCTCTTGCAGCCTCTCAGAGTGGAGGTGCCTATGAAATTCGTCCTAAGACTCACGACCGTCTCGATGGCTACGGGGCTGCTCTTTTCCCTCGGTTGCTCAAACCGAGAGTGCAGACCTGACCCCTGTGCAGATGTACCGGGCACGGTTTGCTTTGAAGGAGAGTGCCTTGAGGCTGAGCTGACGGCCACAGCGACAGCCGATGGGGTCTCTGGGGAGCTCGCTTTCGTCGAAGGCGGCGTAGTTGAGTACCAGGCGACTCGCGATGGAGAGGGGGCAGGCTCCGCGCGTCTGACCATGGGGGACGAGAGCGTAGAGGCGTCCTTCGATTCCGACGGACTGCTGGCCTTGTCCACGGGCGGCCTGACGATGGACGGGAATGGTGAGCTCACTGCCGAAGAGCAGGCGGCTATCGACGCCTTGGCAGAGGGTCCCCTAGCCGATGCCTTGGCTCTGGTTCCACTCCAGCTCGGTTGTGCTGCTGATGTAGAGGAGGTCCCCTACGAAGCCGTCGGTGCCTTGCTCGCACCCTGGCAGGCTGTGCTGAAATACCACGACGCCGACCGGGCAGAACGCGCAAAGGAATACGCTGAGCGCTCCGGCTGTGCCTACTTCGCAGACTCGGATGGCAGCACCTCTGGAATTGCCCAGAACTACCTGATTCGCCTCTCTTGGGAGTCCCCACTTCCAGCAGTGCTCACCCTTCTGCCCTTCGATGATGTCGGAGAGTATGTAGACAGCGAGCGTCGCGCGATGGCTGCCGAGACCGGCCCCTGCAACAGCCTCTGCCGAGGCGCATGCGGCGCGGACTGCCAGCCCATCAACTGCGACCAAGAGACCACCGAGGAGTGCGAGGAAGACATCGGTGGCAACGCGACCGGGTACCTCATCGCCTCGCTGACCCACACCTGCGGGACAGCGCCAGGCTGCCAAGAGCACGATGACTGCTATGACACCTGCCATGCCCAGCTCGGTTGCGGAACGTGGGATGCCGCCTATTGCCGCCGTGGTTGTGACATCGATGCAGCAGAGACCTATGGCTACCGGCAGTGTGCAGAGTGGGCCCAAGGCCTCGGGCCCTTCACGGATACGGTCAAGTTCACCATGCCGGTCCCCGGTGGTGTAGCGGCCTTGGCACTGGACGAATGCCCGCTCGTCGGAGGAGCACTTCAGTGGCAAGAGACCGGGCTAGGAACAGACCTAGAGTGGCCGGATGCTGTGGCGTTCTGCCAAGACCTGTCCGCACACGGCCATGACGACTGGTACCTGCCTGCTCTTGGAGAGCTGAACATGCTCACCCGCGGCTGTGACATCTATGACTGCACACCGGTGGACTGGTGCGATGCGTGCGACGCACTGGGCGGTCCCGAAGAGAACGGCTGCTATTGGGACCAGCGCCTGGGAGGCGAGTGTGTCACGGGTTGGTGGAGCTCAACTCAGTTCGAGTACCAATCCAACTACAAGTGGATGAAGTTCTTCCACACCGGCGATGCGGGTGCTGGGTCGGAAAGCAACGAGGCCTCGGTCCGCTGTGTACGCATGGTGCCCGAGGATTAGCGTGTCAGAGGCAGCGCCATCGCACAGGGCTATGGTGCTGCCTCAGCTGACAAGACCCGAGCCATATGCCTCCCCCAGTTCCCGACTTCCATCCCGAGCTGGTCGCCGCCGCGCGGCTCTCCCCGCGGGTAGTCGCGCGCAGCTGGACGCTCCCCGCGCTGAATCTCTTCTCTCCCCTGGCCTACCTCTTCGATCCCAGTGAAGCGCACACCCTAGGGCCCTTCAGCGTGTATGTGTATCGGCCGGCCAAGGCAGCGGCCGAACCAGGTCCGGCGCTGTTGTGGATTCACGGTGGCGGCCTGGTCATGGGGGACGCCCGCCAGGACAGTTCCCTGATTCAGCGTTTCGTGGACGCCCTCGGGATCCCCGTCTGCTCGGTCCAGTACCGACTGGCGGGCGCCCATCCCTTCCCAGCCCCCCTCCAAGACTGCAAAGCGGCTCTGGACTGGCTCGGAGCCCAGGACGAGGTGAATCCCGGAATGATTGCCGTGTTGGGTGTCAGCGGCGGAGGCTGCCTGGCCGCGGCCCTGAGTGAGCTCTGCCGCGAGGAAGGCGGGCTCCAGCCCTGCCTGCAGGTGCTCGTCTATCCCATGCTCGACGACCGCTCCTCGAACGCCCCCCACCCCAACGCGAGCGCCTACCGCTTCTGGGACCAGGACTCCAACCGCTTGGGCTGGGACACCTACTTGCGTGAGCTGGACCGCAACACCCTGCCCCCCTGCGCCGTGCCAGCCCGGGCAGACTCCCTCAAAGGGCTCCCTCCCACATGGATTGGAGTTGGCACCTTGGATCTCTTCCACGCAGAGGTCTTGGCCTACGCCGAGCGCCTGGACCAGGAAGGCGTCTCAACACAGTTGCACTGCATCGAGGGCGCCTTCCACGCCTTCGACAGAGTCGCGCCAACGGCGGCCGTGACCCAGGCCTTCTACGAGAGTCAGATTCAAGCCATTGGGAATCAGCTTCGAGCCCAGGGCTGGCAAGGCTGACGAAGCAATGCGCTCAGGCTGAAGGCGCGGCCTCTTCCGGCATGGCCGCAAGCTGCTTCAAGATGCTGGTGAAGTTCTCTACGCCCTGGGCCCCACTCACCAGATGACGTCTGTTGAAGACCACCGCTGGCACGCCACGGACGCCTTGGTTGACCCAAAACTGCTCCGCTTCACGCACCTCGGCGGCAAAGCGTTGGTCCATCAAGACCGCCAGCGCTTCGTCTCGGGCCAGGCCGATCTCCGCAGCGACATCGGCCAGCACCGCCCTGTCGCTGAGGTTGCGGCCATGGGTGAAGTGGGCATCGAAGAGCGCCATCTTCAGATCGTGGCGTCGGCCCTGCTGGTCAGCCCAGTGCATGAGCTGGTGTTGATCAAAGGTGTTGTGCATGCGCTGGTCTTCGGTGAAACGGAACTCAAAACCCACCTCGGCGCCGACGCGCGTCAGGTGGGCGCGGTTGGCCTCCGACTGCTCGTCCGTCGACCCGTACTTTTCGGCCAGATGCTCGCGGATGTTCTGGCCTTCCGCCGGCATCTTCGGGTTCAGCTCGAAGGGATGCCAGCGGATCTCATGGGGCGTTCCCGTAGCCTTGAGCGCTGTGGCCAACTGCCGATAGCCGACGATGCACCAAGGGCACATGACGTCGGAGACGATGTCGATCTGAAGCGCAGGCGTTGGTGAGGTCATGGTCTGGTCCTTGTCGTTCAGGTCACCGAAGGAGGTCTCAAGCGACGAATAGGGCCGAATCTCTCCACTCCAGGGAGCTAGACAAGTCCCAGGAAGGAGAAAGCTGCGTCCCAGAATGCGAGCCATCCGCCAGGGCTGGTGAAAACACTCAGTGCCCGTGCTACGGGCTGGGCCAACATTGGAGGCACAGTTGGCTGTCGAATCGGACTTCATAGAGCTGCGGTCACTCTTCGCCTCGGCCGACGGTGCCCACTGGGCAGGAGCCGCCATGCTCCAAAGTGGCCCGGCCTTGCTTGTGGACGGAGAGCACATGCCCGTCGCAGGCAAACCCTCGCGACTGAACTACCTACAAGACGGCCGGCTGCTCTTCACCGAGAAGGTCGTCGGTGGCCAGCGCCTCGTCTGCGACGGGGACCCTGGGCCCACCTTCATGCGCTTGGCTGGGCTCGCGACTGCCGGGTCCCACTACGGGGTCTTCGGCAAAAACAAAGAGGGAATGACCCTTCACATCAATGGGGAGGAGATCGGTCAGTGGAAAGACGCGGGTGACCTGGTGGTGGATGCCAGCGGCAACTACGCGTTCTGTGCCTTTGTGGCCGGCAAACCCGGGGTCGAGGCCAAGCTGTGGGGAAAGGAGGTCTTGTACCTGAACGGCGAGCCCCTCGCCTTTGGCGAGAGCGTCAAAGCGCCCGCGCTAGGACCCAATGCTGTGGTCGCTCACCTGGAAGCAGGCAGCGAGTGGAAGGTCTGGAAGGCCGGTGAGTTGGTGGGACAGCACGAGCGGGCGCTGGGACCAAAATTCTCGGCGGACGGCAGCCGCTTGGCTTGGCCAGCGCGCACCGAAGGCCGCTGGGGACTCTGCATCGACGGTGAAATCCACGGCGCCCACGACGAAGTCTCGGCCTTCGCGGTGTCCGCCGCTGGCTACGCTTATGCAGCCAGAGAGGGCACCGAGTGCTTTGTGGTGACCGACTCCGGCCGCTTCGGACCCTTCACAAAGGTCTCGACCATCCAGGTCACCTCCAATGGTGGCTTTGTCTTTGTGGCCAGCACCAGCGAGGGCAAGGTCGTCAGCCTGAACGGAGAGCTCCTCGGCCCCTTCGAGAAGGTCGGACGGGTCGGGCAGCTCGGGGATGTGGTGGGCTTCCGCGCAGGCCCCAAAGGCGCCGAGCGCCTGTACAGTGGCCTCACAGCCAGTGAGCGCTCCTACGAGATTCTCTCGAACCCAGTGTGGGCAGAGGGCTCGCTTGTCGCATTTGGGTTGGCAGACGGAGAGGTCCACAGGGTCACGCTCTGAGGTCCGTTCCGTCTGCAAAGAGTAGGCGGGCTGTTGATCGACAATCGCCCCAAGCGTGACCCCTTACATGGCTGGTCCAATACGGCCGGGTGAAGCACCACGCCATACGCCCAGGTCCCATGTTTTGGGATACCGTCCAGCGGACTGCCCGCAAACAGGAGCCAAGATGTCCAAGCCGATCAACCCTGCCGACGACGGTGCGCACATGCACTTCGACCAGAAGATGGCCTACGGCGACTATCTCAAGCTCGACGCCATCTTGGGTGCGCAGGTTCCGCTCTCCGATGCCCACGACGAGATGCTGTTCATCGTGCAACACCAGACCGCAGAGCTCTGGATGAAGCTCGCCATCCACGAGCTGCGTGCGGCCTCTGCGGGACTTCAGGCCGAAGACATTCGTCCCTGCTTCAAGATGTTCAGCCGCGTCGCCCGCATCTTCACCCAGCTCAACTCTGCCTGGGATGTGCTGCGCACAATGACTCCCAACGAGTACCTGATGTTCCGGGACGACCTGCAGAAGAGCTCCGGCTTCCAGTCCCAGCAGTACCGGGAGATCGAGTTCCTGGTGGGCAACAAGAACGCGACCATGATGTGCCCCCACGCCCACATCCCGGAGGCGCACGCGCACCTGCAGGAATGCCTGGACTCCCCGAGCATCTATGACCAGGTCACCCTGCTGCTCGCGCGGCGCGGCTTTGACCTGCCTCCAGAGCTCCTGGACCGTGACTGGAGCCAAGCCCATGTCTCCCATCCAGCGCTGCGCGAAGTCTGGCGCCAGGTCTACTCCGACCCAGCCAAGTACTGGGAGCTCTACGAGCTCGCCGAGAAGCTCATCGACTTTGAGGACTACTTCCGGCGCTGGCGCTTCAACCACTTGATCACCGTGCAGCGCATCATCGGCTCCAAGCGCGGCTCGGGTGGTACCTCGGGCGTCGCGTACCTGGATAAGATGTTGAACGTGGTGCTCTTCCCTGAGCTCTGGGAAGTCCGAGCGGACCTCTAAGAAGCACGCCGTCCCGCGGTCCTCCCTATACTCGCGCCAGAGGGCGCGAGAATGAGCACGCAACGACACACAGCTCAGCTCGATGGCCTGGAGCTGAGCTACCTGGAAGCCGGTTCGGGCCCTCCTGTACTGCTGCTGCACGGATGGCCGACTCAAGCAGCGCTCTGGCGCCACGTTCTGCCTGTCCTCGGGCGCACCCACCGTGCGATCGCCTTGGACCTGCCAGGCTTTGGCCAGTCCGCGAAACCCCTGGATGCAAGCTACAGCTTTCGCTTCTACGACCGGGCGATATCGGCCCTACTGGAGCACCTCGGCATAGACCGGATTGGCTTGGTGTTGCATGACCTGGGCGGGCCCGTTGGGCTGCATTGGGCGGTGCATCACGCCGAGCAAGTCCGCGAGTTGGTGCTGTTGAACACTCTGGTGTTTCCGGAGATGTCCCGGGCTGTGAAGGTCTTCATCGCGGCCACCTACCTGCCCGGAGTACGCACAGCGCTCTCCAGTCCATGGGGCGTTGAGCAGGCCATGAAGTTTGGTGTGGTCGACAAGCGCCAGATCACCCCCCAAGTCGCCGAGCTCTACAGAGCGCCCTTCAGGACCCGGAGTGCGCGCCAGGCGCTGCTCAAAGCCGGTCATGGGCTCCATCCAAAGGGCTTCGAGACCATCTCCTCGGGCCTGACTCAGTTCAAGGACACCCCCGCGTTGCTCTTGTATGGCGAGGCCGACAGCATTCTGCCCGACGTGGCCCACACCATGGACCGCGTGCAAGCTGTGCTGCCCAAGGCCCAGAGGCAGTCCATTCCCGAGTGCGGCCACTTCCTACAAGAGGACCGCCCAGCGGAAGTGGCGCGGGCCATCGGGGACTTCTTCGGCGCGCTGCCCCAGCCCTGAGCAGGGAAGCGACCCGCCAAACACGCCGATCCAGTAGCAGAACGCGCCAAGCAAGCACACCAACGGACCGTTCCACCTATGGTGGGTCCGGCTAGGAGAGAGACGTGAAGCAGTGGCTGTTGAGGATTCTGATTGGTGGCGGTGGCCTCTTCGCTGCGGCCTTCTCCTCCGTGTGGTGGACCGCGACCCCCGACATCGGCGCGCGGTCTACTGGACCGCGACTGGCGGCCATTCAGGCCAGCCCACAGTGGGACGGCGAAGGCTTCGCCAACAGGCTGCCCCAGGTCGACGGCGCCATGAGCGAAGTCCTGGCCAAAGAGGTGGGCGATGCAGCGGAGTTTCAGTCGCCCGATGCTGCGATTCCCGTCGTGAAGCCCAGCGGAGAGGCGCTGGCCCTTCGGCCAGAGTCCGGGCTGCGGGTGACTTGGCTGGGACACTCCACAATGCTGGTTGACCTGGATGGGGCGCGGCTGCTCATTGATCCGGTGTGGGGAGAGCGGGCCTCACCTTGGAGCAGCACGGGCCCAGCGCGCTTCTATGCGCCGCCCCTGGCCCTTGAAGAGCTTCCTCAAATCGACGCCGTCATCATCTCCCACGACCACTACGACCACTTGGACTACCAGACCGTCTCCCGAATGCGCGAGGTAGAGACCCAATGGCTGGTCCCCCTCGGCATTGGCGCCCACTTGGAGCACTGGGGAATCCCCGCCGACCGCATCACAGAGTTGGATTGGTGGGACACAACGGAAGTGGCTGGCCTCACCATCACCGCCACCCCAGCCCGCCACTTCTCAGGCCGCTGGCTGGACCGCATGAGCGAGACGCTCTGGGCCGGCTGGAGCATGAAGGGCTCCGAGCACGCCGTGTTCTACAGCGGCGACACCGCCATGCATCCTCAGTTTGAAGAGATCGGTGAGCGACTCGGACCCTTCGATCTCACCTTGATGGAGGCTGGCGCCTACGACGGCACCTGGAGCGACGTTCACCTCGGTCCGGAGCAGGCCGTCATGGCCCACAAGATGGTGGGAGGAGGAGTGCTCATGCCGGTGCACTGGGGAATGTTCGACCTGGGCAACCACAGCTGGACCGAGCCGATGGAGCGCATCCTGAGTGCGGCAAAGCGCGAAGGCGTACCTGTCCTGACCCCACGCCCAGGGGCATCAGTGGAGCTGGCGGATGCCGACACTGTGGACCGGTGGTGGCCCGAGATCGAGACGAAGACACTGGAGGAGGACCCCGTCTGGTCCACTTCTGTAGACGGGCTCATCGAGCGATGGTGGGGTACACGTCCCTGAACATGTCCGAGCAAACACCGACCTTCTTTCCGACCCCCGCAGCCTTCCGAGCTTGGCTCGAGGAGCACCACGCGAAGACGGACCATCTATGGGTCGGCTACTACAAGAAGGCGACGAAGAAGCCCTCCGTGACCTGGGAAGACACGGTCAACGAAGCCCTGTGCTTCGGTTGGATCGATGGCATCCGGAAGTCTCGAGATGCTGAGAGCTACGTGATTCGCTTCACACCCCGGAAGCCAAAGAGCGTCTGGAGCCAACGAAACATCGACTTGGTCGAGGGGCTCACCGCAGCAGGCCGAATGCAAACGGAGGGGCTCGCGGCCTTCGCCTTCAAGGATCTGCATCCCGACAGTGGCTACGCGACGGCCAAGTACGGCGACGTGCTGCCGGAGCAGATGATTGCCCGCTTCAAGGGGAGCGAGCAGGCTTGGACCTTCTACCAAGAGCAACCACCGGGCTACCGCAAGCAGAGCGCGCGATGGGTGACGAGCGCGAAGCGGCCGGAGACGCGAGAGCGGCGGCTGGCGACCTTGATCGAGGACTCGGGCAATCGGCTGCGCATCAAGCAGCTTCGCAAGCGCTGAGGGCAGCTCTCAGCATCCAGGCCTCACCCCACCGTCAGCGCATCATTGAGCGCCTTGGCGCCCTGGAAAATCAGTCTCGGTTTCCTTCCAGGCACTGGCACCACAGCCAGTCGTCCAAGTAGCGGAACGATGACGCCCTCCTCGCTCTGCATGGCTTTTACAAGGGAGCTCACGACCAGAGCATGGGGCCCAGACACCGAAGGTGAAGGCCCGCCAGCGGCAAAGGCCCGCAGCTCCGCGGAGGCCCGAAACATGGCGATCTTGCATGCGGCACGCTCGGCCGTTGCTTTACGCGTGCACGTCGAAAAGGTACCCAGACCCGCTGTCTGGTGACGCCTTCCCATGAGAAGTGCCGCGGTCACCTCTCGCACGAAGGCCTGAAGCCTATCGTCAGCCTCGCTGAGCGCGAGCTCCGGGCCTTGTCCTGCCATCTCTTTGGAGAACACGGGGTCACACTCCTTGCCGGAAAAGATGTTTGCGCTTTTAGAGCGCTCCAATCGGGCAAGAAACCCCCGTTCCACCTATGCCACAGTACCCATTCGGGTTCTTCTGCAAATACTGCTGGTGATACTCCTCGGCATAGTAAAAGCCTCCAGCAAGCAGCACTTCCGTCGTAATCTCACCCAAGCCGGCCTCTGCCAACTGCGCTTGGTACACCGCCTTGCTGGCCTGTGCCTGTGCCACCTGCTCAGGGGTGTTCAGGTAGATCCCTGAGCGGTACTGAGTGCCTGCATCATTGCCTTGGCGCATGCCCTGGGTGGGGTTGTGGTTCTCCCAGAAGACCTGCAGCATTTTCGCCAGCGAGGTCACCGTCGTATCGAAAGCGACCAAGACGACCTCGTTGTGGCCAGTCCTTCCCGAACAGACTTCTTCATAGGAAGGGTTCGGCGTATGCCCAGCTGCGTAGCCGACGGCGGTGCTGTAGACCCCCACCTCCTGCCAGAACTTACGCTCGGCTCCCCAGAAGCAGCCCATGCCGACCACGAAGGTGTCGATCTTGTCCGGCCACGGACCCACCAAGGGATTTCCGGTGACCACATGGCGCGCAGGAGGCGCGATGGCTTGCTCCCGTCCCGGAAGGGCTTGCTCGGGGCTGGGAATGACGGCTGGGCGGGAACGGAAGAACATCAAAACTCTCCTGGTCTGGTGCCCCAATGGAAGCACCGGCGGGGGCCACGCCAAGGTGGTTAGCCCCAGTGGGTCACCACGGCCCCGGAGCTTGCGATGTCCCTGCCTCAGAACGCTCAGAACACGGCAAATGCTGAGACTGCAAAGGCCTTCTATGACCTGATGTTCAACCAGTGCGAACCAGCCTTGGCCGTTGAGCGCTACGTGGGCGCGCAGTACATCCAGCACAACCCAGATGTGGCCGACGGAAAGCAGGCCTTCATCGACTACTTTGTGCGCATGGCCGCCGAGTACCCCGACAAGAGCGTGCGCTTCATTCGCACGGTCGCCCAGGACAACCTGGTCGTGCTGCACTGTCACCAGAGCTGGCCCGGTGACCAAGACTACGCAGGCATGGACATCTTTCGCTTCGACGCAGCGGGCAAAATCGTGGAGCACTGGGACGTGCTGCAGCCCGTTCCCCCCACCTCCAAGCACGACAACGGGATGTTCTAAAAGCGGTAGGTGTAGAACAGGTCCGAGGACAGCTCTTCGTCGTAGCCGACCTGGAAGGTCAGACGGCGCGTGACCACAAAGTCAAAGGTCGCATCCAGACCGTTTTCATCTTCCTCCGGCGCGCTGTTGTATTCCAGCTCCAGATAGCCCTTGTTGCCGACGCTCTTGCCGACCACCAGGTCAAAGCCCTGGCCCGAGGTGTTGTTGAGCTGCACGCTGTCCACCAGGCTGAACTGCGCGCTGCTTTCGAGCTGCTCGGTCAGCGCCCCCGTGAGCTGAGCGGTCGCCAACGCCAAGGCCGTGTCCCCCCCGTTTCCGCCAATCTCACTGCTGGGAACACCCAAGAGCAGGATGGTCAGGATGTCGGTGTTGCTGTAGCCCTCGGAGGAGGTGAAGGTCAGCTCCGGGTTCTCGACGGTGCCCGTCACGCCCACGCCAATGGTTCCGTAGGCGCCCTCGGTCCGACTGGCTTTGAAGTTGATGGTGGGGTTCTCAATCTCGCTTCCGCTGAACTGGATCTCACAGCCATCGTCTAGGTTGAAGGCCTTGTTGATGAGCTCCATGCTGCCGCGAATGATGTCCACGGTGCCCTTGGCGTCGTAGAAGTCCTCTCGCTGCAGGTAGGTGATTTTCCCGTCCAGCACGGCGTTCTTCAGGCGCAGCTCGCTGAGCTTGAGGGCCTCATCGTAGCCATCGAAGAGGGGAACGGTGATGTCCAGGCGGGTGGAGCGGTTCAGGTCCACGTCCACCTCGATGTCCCAGGGGTAGTAGAAGGGCGGAACCTCTTCGATTTGCTGGGCGAGCTGCTGATTCTCGCGCACCAGCTGAATGCGCGGGTCCACCTTCAATCCCTTGGAGTCGAAGAAGAGCTCCTGACCAAAGACCATGTTGATCTCGTTGGAGACGACGTCGCCTCGCACGACCAAGTTGGGCCAGGGCCCGGTCAGGCTCAGGTCCGCAGACGCTTTGATCAACTGCTCCACCGTCGAGGACAGCACAGCGTTGTTGGCGCAGGCATTGAAGTCCAGCTCTCCTATCTCCAGCCCGTTGAGCTTGGCGGTGCCACTCACACGGGTCACGCCCTTGGCCAGCTTCACCTGGCCAAGGCACTCCAGAGGGGATTCAAGGCTGCCGAGCTTGGGCAGCCAGCCCTCCCCTTCCTCCTTGTCCTTGTCCTTGCGCTTGCCGTTGCTCTGCCGCCCCCCCAGGCCGAAGGACTCAAACTGGAGCTGGCTGAGCTCGATCTGTTCTTGGCGCGCATCGGCGTGCATTCGGATGGCGCGGAAGCGGGTGTTGATCTCCGGGTAAGAGAAGCCTCCGTCTTCGATGTCCAGGTCGACGATGGGGTTGGGCACTGCGACCGAGCCCGTGATGGTGCCCTCAATGTCCAGGACGCCATAGGTGTCAACGATGCCCGGGTCAGCCAGCGAGAGCACAGCCAAGGGCAATCCGTCGCCGCTGATCTCCATGTTCAGACCCTCGCGTGCGAGCTGCTCATCCAGGTCCCAGTCTGAGGCGGTGCCCAAGGAGAAGGGCACAAACCCCGAGACGCTGAAGCTGTGCACCACATCCTCGCTCTCCCGGAATCCGAAGAGTCCGCTCATGCTGTAGCCCTTGCCGTTGGGCCCCAGAGAGACCACGGCGGGCTCCAAGATCAGCCCACCGACCTCGGCCTCGGTGAGCTGAAGGGCTCCTGAGACTTGGGGGGTGTGCAGGTCGCCAAAGAGCGCGATGGCTCCGGTCAAGCGGCCATTCAATCCCTCTGGAAGCTCAACGAAGACCCGGAGCACGTCGGTGTGAACACGCAGCGGGACCATGGAGATGTTGACCTGAGAGAGCCACTGTTCGGGCTCCTCAAAGTTGGGCTCCGGTCCCTCCTCGAACATCCACTTTGTGAACGCGGCCAGGTCCAGCTTAGCCCGACCGCCCATGTCCAGCAGCCGGTCTTGGCGCTCATGGCCGCCACCCTTCAGGCGCAGCATGCCGGTGTTGTCCATGCTCAAGTCCGCATCCAGGCGGACCCACTTGGCCGGGGTCCCCACGGCCAGCAAGGTGCCCAGGGACATCTTCAAGGTGGGGGCAGCGACCGTTCCAGCGACGTCGGCTTCTCCGGAGACAAAGCCACCTGGCAGAGGCCCCAAGGCGGGGAAGAGGTTGGAGAGCTGAGCGAAGGAGGTCTCCTGAATGAGCAACTCCAAGTCGATGTCCTCTTGGGTGCGCAGGCCGGGCGACTCCAAGTTCAGGTCCGCTGGGACTGTGCCCCGCAGCACAAAGACCTCGTCCGCTTGGGTGGCCACCTGGGCCAGCACCGAGAGACCTTCATCCACACTTTCCAGGTCCGCGGCCAAGTTCAAGCCCCACACTTGACCGGGCACGAAGAGCGAGACCAAGTTCAAGTGAGCATCCAACTCTGGGGCCTTGGCCGTGCCCGTCAACAGAGCCCACCCACCTGCGCTGCCGGCCAGAGGACCCACCTCCTCGGGGAAGATGGCGCCGATCCAGCTCAAGGCCAAACCACCGACGTTGAGCTGTGTGTTCAGGGCCCCTTCCGTGTCAAAGTCACCCACCACGTCGAAGGAACCCGCCGCGGAGCTGAGGTGGATGTCCATGCCGGTGGCACCGCTGTCGTTGGACGTCAACCGAAAGCCCAAGGGCCCCTCATTCTCCCAGCGGACCCCGTCTGCGGCGCCGAACTCAAAGACGGAGAAAGAGAACTGGCCGCTCTCCAGGTTGCCTCCTCCCACGACGGCGCACTCATTGACCCCTGCGCTGCGGCACTGAACATCTACCGAGACGTCATCGCCGTCCAACACCAAGACGGCGCTTCCCATGTCGGAGGCGAAGCGCTCCAGACCCGGGCGACCCAGGTCCAGAACCGCGTAGATTCGCGGCACCCCCTCTGCGCTGACCAGCCCCTCCACCTGGGCAGAGACCGAGTCGGAATGCAGCTCCCAGGTACGCAGCATCGCGCCATCCAGATCGGCCTCGAAGGTGACGGCACCAAGCGGATCCACAAAGGCCTGCCAATCGCCCTCCGCGGCCCCCAGCAACACCCCCGAGGCGTCCAATCCCGTGAGCAGCGCGTCGGGGCCGAAGACCTGCGTCCCGCTGGCGTCCACCAGCACGGAGATGGGCCCCTCGTAGCTGTCCATCACCGCGTAGTCCTCGTAGCCGAGGCGCTCGCCGATGAGCGTGCCGTTCACGTCTGTGGTCACGTTGTCGGAGATGCTCCAGTCCGCCTGAACGCGGGCAGGCATCGTGGCCGAACCCTTCACACCAGATGCCCCGAAGTCTTCCAAGCCGCGCGCATCCCAGACCTTGGCGACGATGTCCAAGTCCAGATCGGTCTCGCCGATTCGGCCACGGCCCGTGATTCGGCCCCACCAAGCCTCGTAGACCAAGTCCGTGGTTCGGATCTGTCCGTCCTGAAAAGTGAAGCTGCTGGCCACCATCGGGAGCGGGTAGCCCCAACCGATGGACTCGCTCAGGTCGATTCTACCCGTGGCGTCAATGCCATCTGGGTAGGCCACGCCTCGGCCGGAGAAGCTGGCTTGCCCCGAGAGAACGGTGGGCTCCGTGACCGCATCCAAGAGCGCTTGCAGGTCGAAGTCTTGCGCGTCCAAGGACCCCTCGTAGCCAATCTCGGGGTCCAGAACGTCGATGACCGCGTCAATCTCTGCGATGCCGCCCTCGGCCTGCTCGATGCGACCGTCCACGGCCAAGGCATCTAAGGGGCCTGCCAACTGAGCCAGAACCCGAAGCTCCCCCTTCAATCCCAGGTCCCCAGTGATGGGCTCTAGGCTGTCCAGATCCCCGTCGATCAACACGTTGAGTTCCAAGACTGGCTCGGTGCTCAGCTCGCTCATGGTGCCCGCCACGCGCACATCGTTCCCAGCGATCTCCAAGCGCGTCTGGGTCAGGTCCAGCTGGCCATGCAGGTCATAGCGAAGGCCACCGCTCAGGGTGAAGGGCCCCGTGTCCGGCTCGGAGAGCACGCCAGCCCCACTCAAGTCCGGCACCGTCCACGTCGTGCCCTCGCCTCGGGCCGAGGCCTGGATGCTGAGCTCTTCGGCCGCCCAGATCTGACCACCCCCGCCGGGGTTGTAGGAGAAGGAGCCCCCATCCACGCGCGCGTCCCAGATCTCGATGCGAACCGGCAGATCCGAGGGCGGACTGTCATCGGACTCGGAGGGGAACATGCGATTCAGGTCCAAGGTGCCGTCTTCGGCCACGACCAGATCCACCGTGGGATCCACCAGCACGACCCGCTCCACAGCCACCGAGCCGGAGAGCAAGCCAGACCAACCCATCTCCAAGATGGCGCGCGGGGCCGCGATGACCTGACGGCCGGAGCCATCCGTGAGCACCACATCCTTGAGCACGACGCGGTCATAGACATTGGTCTGGACTCCGCCGATCTCCAGCGAGCCTTCTCCCATCGTCGCCGTCACCCGCTTGGCGATCTGCTCCCCAAGCCAGACGTTCCCCTCGGGCGTACGCAGCCACCACACCCCCACCCCTGCCAGGAGCATGAAGAGCGCCAGCAGCACCGCAAGGATGCGCAGGGTCTTGCGACGCCGAGCTGTCAGAAAGCCTCCTGGATACTTAGATAGACACCGAAGCGTCGGTCCAGTTGATACTGCGGGTCGTCCAAGAGGCGGTAGCCAAAGTCCAAGCGCAAGGGCCCGGCGGGCGTTCCAATGCGCAGGCCCATGCCAGCGGTAGGCTGCAAACCGCCCAGCGAGACATCCTGGAGGGTGGCCCAGTTGCCGCCAATGTCGCTGAAGACCACCACATCGGTGTCGGTGCTGATGCGGATGCGCGCCTCCATGCTCCCGTAGGTCATCGCCTGTCCACCGGAAGGCGTGAAGTTGACCTTGGTACGGTCCAGCGGCGTCTTGCAGTTCGGGATGCTCGCGCCCGTGCTGCGGGAGTAGCACTCACGAGGTCCGAGCAGGTCCTCTGCAAAGCCTCGAACCGAGGTGCTTCCGCCCAGGGTGAAGCGCTCCGGCAGAGGCACTTGAGCGCGCTCCGGGTCACTCCCGTAGGTCTGGGCCAGTCCGCCTCCCATGCGTCCCGCCAGGATCACGCGCCTCTCGAGCACCCGCACCTCCTGGTACTTGCGCAAATCAAAGGTGGTCCTGACAAAGTCAAAGTCCCCCAGCACCCCAAAGCCAGCGGAGGAGACCCCGAACTCCGCGTAGGAGCCTTGGGTGGGCTGCACGAGAGGAGTCCGTCGATCAGCGACGAGGCGAAGCTGAACATACTGCAGGTTGTAAGTGCAGTTCTGAGTCAGGTCTTCCGGACAGGCCAGGTAGTCGATCTCCGCTGGAATGGCGTCGACGTAGTCCAGATCCCAGATGTACTTGTAGTTGTAGCTGGGCGTGAGGACCAACTGGCGGGTCGGAGCCCAGCTCACTGCGGGTGAGAGGGCCAGCGATTTGTAGGCACTGGAGCGCTCTCGCGCCAGCTCCAAGCCAGCGGTGGGTCGGGCCGTCCACTTCTGCTGGCCGAACATGCGCGGGTAGAAGAGGCTCGCCTCGAGCTCTGCGAAGGGGCCGGCCTGGAGATTCTCCAGGTTGGCGTTCAAGTCTCCGGAGGCATCCACATTGGATGGGTACACCTTGTAGCCGCCGGTGATGTCCACATTGGTCTGGAGCAGACGGCTCAGCATGTTGCGGTGCTCAAAGCGCGTGCGCGCACGCACCTCCAGGGCACCGCTACCAACTGCGCCACCGCCACCGACCAGGAGCTCACGGAAGTTGGTCTCCGTGACCACGATCCTGACCGGGATGACCGTGCCCTCGACGCTCAGATCCGGTCGAACCTGCACCGCCGAGAAGGTGCCCATCGCGAAGAGCGCCATGTGGGTGGTGGACAGCTCATCTGGAGAGAAGGCCCTGCCCGCCTGGATGGTGATGCGGTCCAAGACCACCGCCTCCGGCACGTCCACCAAGCCTTCAACGTCTACTTCTCCGAACACACAGACGGGCCCGGGCTCCACGACCAGGGTCACCTCGACCCGCTGCTCTTCGGGGATGGCGAGGATCTCAGTCCTCGCTGTGGCCCTGGCATAGCCGCGGTTCTGCAGCTCCGTGACCGCGTCGTTGGCCAGGCCATCGGGGGCATTCAAGTCGAAGCGCGTGCCAATCAAGGCCTCCTGAGCCCGCTCGATCGGCTTTCGGGTCGTCGCTGCGAGGTCCTCCAGTCCGAGCACCGTCACGCTCTCGATGTGCGTCTCCGGCCCCAACTCAACATGCCCAACGACCTCCACAACGGGGCCACGCTGCAGTCCTTTCGGGCGGAAACCATTCAAGGTCGGCATAGGGCGCTGCTCTTGAACCTCCCAAGCGGTCACCTGCGCGTCAAAGTAGCCGCGGTGGGCGTACCAAACCTCGAGGCGGTAGGCGTCAACCTCCAGGATCTCGGTGTCCAAAGGAACCCGACGGCGATCCGTCAGGGTCAGTAGCGGGCTCTCCCCCTGCTCCATGGCGGTGCGCACGGAAGAGTCCGCGTTCCAAGAGAAGAACCACACCCGGGCAGGGTCATCCTCATGAACAAAGGAGATGTCCCGTACGGTCGGTGTCAGCACCAGGCTTCGTCGTGCCTGAATACGGCTCCACCAACGGCTCAGAGAGGGCGCGCTGGCCCGTTCTTTCTTGGGTTCTTCCGCCTCAGGGGCCTGAGCTTCTTGCGCTGATGCAGGGCTCAGCCCAAGCATGCAAGCCAAGAGAAGCGCGAGCCAGGGCATGAGAGGTTCCTCCGCGGCCTCGCGCCGCCTGTTAGCGTATCCCGATGAACGGGTTCTCTCCTGGCCAGAAGGCCACCCTGCGTGTCTTGGGGATCTCAATTCCCCTCGCCGCCCTGCTGTTTCTGACCCTTGGGGGTTGGTTCGACAGCTACCACGGCCAAGCTGTGAGCTGGCGCCCTGTGTCCCAAGAACAGGGCGAGGACGGCATGCGCCAAGTCCTGGTCATCCGTGCGAACGACGCCCGAGAGGAGCACACCCTGCCTCCAGGGGCCAGCCGCGGCTTGCCCCTAGAGAGAAATGCGCTTCCTCCCATCAACATTCCGGAAGACGCCCCGGTGATCCACAAGGATCCTTTCGGCTTCTCTGTGCAGGTCGGCCAGAGCACCTACTCCACCTTGAGCCCCACCGCGTTGCTCTTGCCCATGCTCGCTGTGGTCATCGCGGTGTTGATCCGCAACCTGGTGACCACCGGCGGTGCCTTCCGCATGGACGTCATTCCAGGAGAGGCCATCCTCCCTGGCGTAAAGCAAGAGGCCTCTGGTCAGCCGGCCCCCGTGAAGAAGTCCGCACGCAGCAAGAAGGGCCCCCCACCGCCCTCGCGCAGCAAGAAGGGCAAGCGCAGGCGATAGGCCGCCCTAGAAGCAGCCCCCGCCTACTCCTCTGCAGCATCCTTGAGCGCCTGCTCCAGCTCGCGGGCCGCGTCAAAGCAGAGTCCAGGTGGGAAGCCGCGGCCAATCAGGAAGCGCACCAGCTTCTCTCGGTCCTTTCGCTCAGGACCCCGAATACCGCGCCGCTCTGCCAAGGCCATGCACTTGGCTCGCCAGTCGACTTCCAGCTCTTCCATGACCTGGCTGACAACATGGTCGGGGAAGCGTCGCTCGCGCCGCAACACTTGGCGGAGCTTGTTGGGGCCGTAGCCACGCAGCTCCACGTAGTAGCGGGTCAATCCGGTGGCAGCGCGGTGGTCATCGAGCAGACCCAGCTCCTCTAAGGAGTCCAGCGCAGCATCTATTTCCCCCCGGGGAACCTGCTTTTTAACGAGCTTCCAAAAAAGCTCGGCCCGCCCGTGTTCCCTCCTTGAAAGGAGGTCCACGGCACGGGCCTTAGCAGACAACGGGGCGCGGGGTTTACGCGCCACGATGACCTACCTACTTTTTGATTTCGCGGTGAAGCGTGTGCTTACGGAGCCAGGGGTTGTATTTCATCAACTCCAGGCGGCCGGGCGTGTTCTTCTTGTTCTTGGTCGTGGTGTAGCGGCTCATGCCACGCACCTTGACGCCAGCGCCGCGGGACTCAGTGCACTCGAGAGTGATGATGACGCGGCCGGATCCCTTCTTTGCCATGGTCTTGCTCCTGGTCTAGAGGGTCTGCGAGTAGAACTCGATGATGGCCTGCAGGTTGCACTGGAAGGGCAGGTCATCAAGGCTTGGCGCCTGAATCATGCTTCCGGTTGCCTTTGCAGGGTCAAACTCGAGGTACTGAGGGGTCACGTTGGCGGCAGACTGCTCAAGGCGAGCCTGCATGAAGCCCTTGCCCTTGCTCTTGTCGCGCAGAGTGATCTGCATGCCAGGCAAGACGGCGTAGCTTGGACGGTCAACGCGGTGTCCGTTCACCTTGACGTGACCGTGCACCACCAACTGACGGGCAGCTGGAATGGTTGGGGCCAAGCCGAGACGCCAGATGACGTTGTCGAGGCGGCTCTCGAGCAGGGTGATGAGGACCGAACCGGTCGCACCCTTTCTACGAGCTGCTTCCTTGACGTAGCGACGGAACTGCTTCTCAAGCACGCCGTAGTGAAAGCGAAGCTTTTGCTTCTCAATCAGGCGAACTTTGTAATCTGAGGGCTTCCCACGACGACGGGCGCCATGCACACCTGGAGGCGTTGGACGCTCCAAGGTACGAGCGGTCGTCAAACCGGGAAGCACCATACCCACTGCCCGGCACTTCTTGAGCCGGGGTCCACGATATCGAGCCATTAGGCACGCTCCATGCGGTGCTTGTTGAGGACCAGGAGAGGGGTAGACGGTCGGAGGACCATGGGCTCTCAAGGCCGCTGTCTCCGGAAGCTACCGGAACAACCCCGCGCTATTAGGGTGTCCGGGTCCCACCGTCAAGGTCAGACTCAGGAGGCCAGCCATGCTCAGTGATGCACTCAAAGGCGCGCTCGGTGGCGCGAAAGACCTGGAGGCACGGGATCAACCCAAGGCCGAGCAGGTAGCCTCGTTGGCGGAGGAGCTCAAGGGCAGTGCGTGGCTAGAGATGCTGGGCGATCATGGGCCCATTCCTCCCGACGCGGGGCTCTCTCGCTTGGTCGACCTGAGCAACAAGCTGCAGAAGTCACTGAAGGGCCAAGGACAAGGCCGAGCTGCCAAGGCCTTGGGGCGCTTGCAGGCGGATGCGGTGGGCCGGCTGGAGAAAGCGGCCTGGTCCAAGGTCAAACAACGCTTTTCGGAACTCGGGCTGCCCGAGAAGAGCTACCGGCGCCTCAAGCAGGCCAAGGGCGACCCACACAAGCTGCTGAGCAAGCTCTCCACCCGTCGAGCCGAGGGCTACAAGGGCGCTGGGGACAAGCAGATCAAGGAGTGGCTGGGATGATGGCGTGGACACCGGGCCCACCTCCCTGTCACAATGGGGGCATGCTCCGCAGAACACAGCGCCACGGCTTTACGCTCATCGAGCTGATGATCGTCATTGGCATGATCGTGGTCCTGGCAGGCCTGGGCGTAGGCGCACTCTCCGAACTCGGTCCGCGCTATCGAGCACGCCAAGCCGCTGAGCAGTTCTCATCAGACGTAGAGATGCTCCGCATGATGGCGATCATGAACGACCGCGAGACCCGCATCGTCATCACGGACTACGACAGCGACCCCTACAACTCAGGCTACGGAAACGGCGCCTGGGCCCTGTATGTAGGCAACCGCAACTTGAACTCTACCTTCTGGGACCAGCTCCCCTACGAGGGCACGAACGGCGTGGACAGCTACTCCGGGGAAGGCAGCCGCGACCTCGCCACCGGCACCTACGCGGCCAAAGGCGTTGCGCTGGCCGAGCCCGATGTCACCACGATCATCTTCAACGCCCGCGGATGGGTGAAGAACGATGAGACGGACTTTGGCTACTCCTCGAACGCCAGCAGCATCGACTTCGAGTTCACCAACAAGTCCTCGCGCACCGGTGCCACGGCCCCCGACAACTACACGGTGAAGGTCTTCCGCGGCGGCATGGTTCGCATCGAGGCGGGCCTGGCCGACGAGTTCACGAGCAACAGCGCAGGAACGAGCGCCGCTTCTTCCGCTCCCTGAGCGCTAAAGCGCCTCTAAGACCGCCAGAGCGTTGCCGCGGGCCTGCTCTGAGCCACGTGCCGCGACCCCTTCCAAGATCGGCTTGGCCACTGCGCCGAGCTTGTAGAGCGCGCCCATGGCCGGCAAGTGAAAGCCACCCAATGCGCTGCCTGAGGTGTGGTCCAGGTAGCCAGCGAGGACCTCGGCAGACTTTGGGTCCTGGAGCTCTCCAAGCGCCCAGAGCATGACCGCCCGCACAGGGAACTGAATGCCCAAGCCAGCGCCGGGTCGACCCTCGTACTCCAGCGCCTCCACCTCCAGGGCTCGCCTCAGGTTGGGTGCGGCGCTCGGATCTCCGATTCGTCCGACGGCCAGGGCGGAGAGCCTGCGCCAGGCAAAGCCACGACCTGGGTCCACATCCATGCGGGCCAGGTTGTCCAGCAGCATCGGCAGCGCCCTGGGGTCACCCAAGCGGCCCATTGCCAGCAGCAGGCTGTTCTGCCCGCGCTTGCCAGCCGAGCCGAATAGCTCTTGAAGTCTTGGGTAGTCCTGGGGCTGCCTGTGAACACTCAGGGCCTCCATGGCCTGCCAGAGCGCTGGGCCAGGGCTGGCGCTTCCAAGCGCGCTGAGGGCGTCGTCGCGCGCACCAAGGGCCAGGACGAGGTCCTGCTCCGGCTCACCAATCCCCAGCCCCAAGGTGGCCTCGGGTGTGCGCATGCCTGCCGAGGTGTTCAAGGGGACCAAGACTCGGCGCTCAAGCAGAGATTGGACGGCGCTGGGCTCAGCCCCTCTCTGAACACTTCGGGCCGCCATCACTCCGGCGACACTCGCGCAGCGCTCTTGCCTGAGCGCTTCGAGCAGACGCCCCGAATCAGAGCAGCCGTCAGCAGCCGCAGCACGCAGCGCTGGGACGGGGGAACGCAAGAGGTACTCGAGGCTGCCCCCCTCCCCCAGCTCCACCAGTCGGCGGGCGGCGAGGATGGCGCCGCTGCCCCGGGAGACACGCAGGACCCTACGGCAACGCGCCGCGTTGAGCTGCGGCACTTCCGCAAGGATCCTCTGGCGAATTCGGCCCACGCAGACCTCTATCACGCCCATACCAGGGCTCTTTCATTTCGGTTCCATAGGTTGTCCACAGATCCTTGATGAAGTCGCCTGTAAGAGCTCGGTTGAGGGGGGGCGTGTCCACATGATGCCGCTGCTCGCAGACCGTGATCCGATCGAGGATCGCGACCCAAACCACCAGAGTTGTCCATAGGCAAAATCGACCTGCTTCATCCTCTTGGATCCGCAGCTAAAGCGGGTTTTCGCGTTGACCCGCTAGGCCCCCGACGGTACAAAGACTGTCTCTTATACACATCTGACGCTGCCGACGAAGAGGATAGTGTAGA